>PPYF01016742.1_pt1 | contig 63910 bp, 53 predicted proteins | sample 1559871 | NCBI WGS metagenome assembly PPYF01 (sample SAMN08240021, study PRJNA423297) | Human gut metagenome, whole genome shotgun sequencing project. | reverse complement strand
CCCAAAATTGGATGAAGGACAACTTCTCCTGTTAACAAAAAAACACTTGATTTTTGTTAGCAGGTTTGTTGCCACGCCCACCTGCCATATATTAATATATCAAGGATTTGCAGGCATTCGAGACAATCCGTTGTCTCGAATCCATCCGCTTGTCGGATGATGGAAAGTAGATTTCTCTATGGTTGAGCTAAGGAAATATTGCTAAAGAGCTGTGGCTCATCTATTGTCTGATTATCTGAACCTTCTGATGGTCTGCAGCTATATGACTAAACGGAATCATCAGCATGTTTGGGGCAACAATTATTGAATATTATGTAAGCAAAATAAAAAACAGAGGAGATACTTATAGAGTATTTCCTCTGTTTTATTTATGAAATGCTGCTAAGGAACTTCATGACACTCTGGTGGTTTATTGGTTCTGTGCCGCGAGATTTTATGAAGTGGAGTATTCTTATGTGATGCTAAAACATCCTGAACCGGTGCAGCTTGGAGATTATTCCGTGGCCATGTCGATTCATTATCCGGATCGTTCAGTGTTTCCTGTTCGATACGTCTGAATTTCTTTTCAATATAAATCAGTCGAAGAGTAACCAGTACAGCTGAACAGAATACGCCGAAATCCATCCCCTGCCAGTAGGAGAAAGCACCATTTCCGAATACTTTATCCAGGAATAAGCTGGAAGGGAAGCAAATGCCCCAGTATGCAATCAGCATGAGCAGGAATGGGACCTGTGCGTCCTTATATCCACGGAGAATTCCCTGGATTGGAGCAGCCACTGCATCAAAAATCTGCCATATAGCGGCATAAATCAGGAAATGTCCTGCCGTGGTGATAACGTCAATGTCTCCGGAATAAATGGAGGCAATCTGTTTGCGCAGGAAAATAGTAATAAGGAATGTAAGTGTGGAACCCGTAAGAGAGAGCAGTAATCCGGCAAAACGGAATTTGCGGGCTCTTGCATATTCTTCCGCACCGACTGAAGTCCCGACCAAAATCGTTAAAGCCATGGAGCAGGACAGTGGGAACATATAGGCCAGGGAAGAAAAATTATTGGCTACCTGGTAAGCAGCCAGTACCGTGGTCCCGAATTTAGCTATGAAAATAATAATTAAGCCGAAGAGGGATGTTTCCATGAAAATTCCCAGTCCATTGGGGAGGCCCAGGGAAAGATATTCTTTCCAGATTTTCTTTTTAGTATGAAATCCGGAGAAAATCTTTCTGCCCTGAAAACGGGAATCTGTCAACACAATGCGGAAGAACAGCAGAAACAGTACTAGGTAGGTAAGCATGCTGGCAATACCTGAGCCGATACCGCCTAATCTTGGAAGTCCAAAATGTCCATAAATAAGGAGGTAATTGAAGCAGGCATTGATAGGTGGTGCCAGCAGAAACAGTTTCATGGAAATTGCTGTATTGCCGATAGTATCCGTAAGGGCGCGAAGTGGAATGACCAGTGCTTCAAAAAAGACTGCGCCCATCATGAACAGGAGATACCCCCTGGCAACATGCTCAACCGATGGCGTCAGGTTCAATGAGGCCATAAGAGAATTGATAAACAGAAAATAGCTGCAGATGAAGGTAAGGCCGACGATAAGACCAAGCTGCAGTCCCGTGCGGACAACCATAGGAATATTTCCGCCTCTGTCTTTGCGGCCTTTCAGCTGGGCAAGCATCGGTGTTCCTGCCATGAGGAGACCTACGCTGGCAGCTAATGGCGGGTAGCAGAGACCGGCTCCTACGGATACACCGGCAAGATCGTCAGCACCGGCGTGACCACTCATGGCTGTGTTGATAAAATTCATTCCCACAACGGAAGTCTGAGCAATCAGAATCGGAATCATCACCTTCATAAGCTGAGTCATATGGCGATGGATGGAGTTAAACATGATTAAATTCACCTGTATATGGAATATATAATTAAAGCAAAAAAAATAATAAATGCGAAGTTACCGCATTTATTCGTAGAAGAGGTTCCGTACATCAGGTGGCTGGATGGTTCTCCTGTGAAGAGCAGGAACTTTGGACGAAATGCTGGCAACCAGAGAAATAAACGTACTCTTTGCATTCCACATAGTTCTCGCTCCTTTCTGCCAAGAATTAATTTATTTTTCTGTCATTTTGTAATAGATATATACAATAAAAGTATATTGAAATTATCTATATATATAATATCATATTTTTCTATAGTTTGCAAAATGTAGCGGTGCCTTTTGCAGAAGACGTGGGATCTTTGAGAATTATCCAATAAATTAATGTTTTTCTATAAGAATATATGGTCGACTGGCTTTTTAAAAATGAGGGTTCATGATATAATTGTTATATAATGCATTAATGCAAGAATATAATTTAAGATTAGAATGACAATTCAGAAAAATGGAAAATTATGACTGTACTTTCAGTTTGTCAGCGAGAAGTGCTTGATTTTATTCATTTTTCTTATTATATGGAGGGTTGTTTTTAGTGGAGGTATTATGAAGATTACATTCACTTCATTATCGTATTTTCAGAAAATTGCAGAATTGCAGCATATGACAAAGGCAGCAGCAGCTCTCCACGTGGCACAGCCATCCTTAAGCCGCACTATAAAGTCACTGGAAGAAGAACTGGATGTTCCTTTGTTCGATCATCGGGGACGCAATATAGTACTGACCAAGTACGGAGAGATTCTTCTTGCGCATGTCAACCTTATAATGAAGGAGATGGAACTGGCTAAGAAGGAACTGCGGGAAGCAGAAGAGGCAGAACATAAGACGGTTAAGCTGTCTCTTTATGCAGCATCTAAAATGGTACCGTCTTTCCTTATGGAGTTCCGTCAGAAGCATCCGGATATACGCCTTGAAATTCTTCTTCAGTCGTTGCAGCAGGATGCGGAGGTTATGCAGAAGGGAATTGATCTGGCCCTGCGGTCCAATATCAAGCCGCTTAATGACGGCCATTCAGTTACACTCTTTAAAGAGGAAATTATGCTGGCTGTACCGGATACGGATCCGCATGCCAATATGCCGTCTGTTAATCTGAGTGATTTTTCAGAGGCCAGCTTTATCTGCCTTCACACAGGACAGAGTCTGCGCACGGTAACTGATTTTTACTGCCGTAAAGCTGGTTTTATGCCTAAGGTGGCCCTGGAAAGCGACAGCCCGGAAACAGTACAAGAATTTATCAGAACCGGACTGGGAATATCCTTTGTTCCGCAGATAACCTGGGGCGGAGTTGGAGGAGAGCATGTGGTACTGGTACCTATTGCTTCACCTCGATGCTATCGATACATAAGCCTTACCTGGGACAAGGATAAGGAGCTCTCTGCTCCAGCCATGGAGCTCAAAAAATATATTATTGATCATTTTGCTGATTTTGCTAAAAGCTATGCAGCAAAGCAATTCAGTACCATTGGAAGAATCTGATTCAGGCAGGGGATTGCCAGAATGGATACTATGGTTCCTGACCGATCATTACATAAAAGGGGTTGTGCAAAAACAAGAAGTTATTTTTCACAGCCTCTTTTTCCGTATTTTTATTAGACAGGGTATAAGGGGACGGATTGGATAACAGGCAATCCCTGGTTTGTGCAAAGGAGGAGCGATTATGAAACTCACAATAGATGTACTGCAGTGTTTTCAGAAAGTCGCCGAACTTGAGCACGTAACCAGGGCTGCAGAAGCGTTACAGCTGGCACAGCCGGCCGTGAGCCGGACAATTTCCGCAATGGAAAAAGATTTTAATATAGCACTATTTCAGCGTCGTGGTCGAAATATAACGCTGACGAGATCCGGAGAGGATTTATTGCGTCATGTGAACAGGATTCTGGATGAGTTTAATAAGGCACTTGAGGAGATAGCCCAAGCGAAGGCGAAGGAAAATCTAACCGTGCGACTGATTGTTGATGCGGCATCACAGATATTGCCGGGGTTTCTGGCAGAGTTCAGGAAGTCGTATCCGGACATTAATTTTGAATTACTTCTGCGTGGAACAGAACAGCGAACAAGTGTCATTTCCGGAGCGAACAGCAATCTGAGACTGACCAGTGGAATTAAACCGGTGACAAATGAACATTCAGTGACACTTTTTCGGGAAGAACTGCTTATGGCACTTCCGGAACATGATCCCCGGGCGCAGCATCCGTCTGTGCGGCTCAGTGATTTTATAGATGATGGGTTCATATGTCTTCATAAAGGACAGAATATGCGGAAAATTACTGATTATTACTGCGAGATGGCTGGATTTACCCCTCGCGTGGATCTGGAAAGTGACAGTTTAATGACAGTGAGAGAGTTCATATGTGCCGGTTTGGGGATAGCCATGGTTCCTCAGATTACATGGAGCAATATAAACAGTGAACATGTAGTTCTGGTACCGGTATCCTATCCACGCTGTTATCAATATATAACGCTTACCTGGGATGGCAGTGTACCTCTGTCCAAGCCAGCGATACTACTGAAAGATTATATAATCAATTATTTCGTAGGATATGCAAGGGCAAAAGCTGCCGAAGCAATGAGAAATTAAATCAGGAAAAATACAGAAATGAGGGTACTATAATATAGTAAAAATAAATAGAGTATGATGACATGTGCATCGGGCAGGATGCATTGGGTCAGAATGAGGAAATCCGGTAAGAGTGAAGAACTCCCCGGATTTTTTGATGGAGGAAAGGAAAAGAGCGTCTAATAAATAAATAGAATATAAACTAATAAATAAAATAAAAACAACAAAAGAAGTATCAATAAAACATATATAACATAAATGCGATAAAAAAACCAGGATAACAGGGGCGAAAAAAGGAAAAATTTACACAAAAACAAAAATTGAATGAAGTTGATGAGAAGAAAAAATATACCATAAATTAAGATAGCATCGAACATCTTTAGCAAGATAAAGTAATAAATAAATCAAACATTAACAAAAAAATCTTATGGAATAACAAAATCAACATTTCGAATTAGTGAAATAACAATCAAGATATCCAATTAGAAATAATAACCAAATATAATCACTAATACAGCATTAAAGAATACCAAAAATATGATTAAGTCGTAAATGATATTGGTTTAATGTCTTGGATTATATTAAAATGGTCTTGTAAACGTGAGGTTCCCTTCAGGGATACCTCATGAAATAAAATATTTTACGTTTGGGTGCACACAAACGTGAGATATGTCCACTATTTTAGTAGGAGGTCTTTATTGATGAAGCATTTTAAACTTGCTTATTCAGACAAAGCTTATTCCGTTCTTAACCCGGTAACTGAACGTGAAATCGTTGGTATTAACGATACTGATTTCACCGACGTTGCAGCCATCGTAATTACTGATGCTGATACCGCTATTCTTGATGAAGAACCAAAGATTGCAGCATTTGGTATTCCAGTATTCCTGGTACTGGTAGAAAATACCGTTGCTAGCGATGACGTTCTCAAGAAGGTATTCCGTGTAATGGATCTTAGAGAAGTTAACCGCGGACTCTATGAACGCCAGATTGAATCTGCAGCAGCTAAGTACGAAGACAACATGCTCCCGCCATTCTTCAAGGGACTCGTTAAGTACGTAGAACAGGGCTATGCTCAGTTTGACTGCCCAGGTCATCATGGTGGTGCATACTTCACCAAGCATCCAGCTGGTCATGCATTCTATGATTTCTTCGGCGAAAACATGTTCAGAGCCGACCTCTGCAACGCCGACGTTGCAATGGGCGACCTTCTGATTCATCAGGGCCCGGCACTGGCTGCTCAGCAGCATGCTGCTAAGGTTTACAACGCTGATAAGACATACTTTGTACTGAATGGTACTTCTACTTCTAACAAGGTAGTTCTGAACGCAGTAGTTGCACCAGGCGACATCGTTCTTTACGACCGTAACAATCATAAGTCCATTTCCCATGGTGCTCTCGTAGAACAGGGTGGTATCCCGGTATACCTCGAAACTTCCCGTAACTCCTACGGCTCCATCGGTGGTATTCTGGCTCACTGCTTCGATGAAGACTACATCCGTGGCCTCATAGCTGAACGTGATCCGGAAAGAGCTAAGGCTGAAAGACCAATTCGTCTGGCAGTTATTCAGCTCGGCACCTATGATGGCTGCATTTACAATGCACGTCAGGTAGTTGATAAGATTGGTCACCTCTGCGACTACATTTTCTTCGACTCCGCGTGGGTTGGTTACGAACAGTTCATTCCGATGATGAAGGACTGCAGCCCGCTGCTCCTCGATCTCGGACCGGAAGACCCGGGTATCTTTGTTACCCAGTCTGTTCATAAGCAGCAGGCAGGTTTCTCCATGGTATCCCAGGTTCATAAGAAGGATAGCCACATCAAGGGTCAGGATCGTTATGTACACCACAAGGTAGTTAACAACTCCTTCATGATGCATGCATCCACTTCCCCATACTATCCACTGTTTGCCTGCCTCGACGTAAACGCTAAGATGCAGGAAGGTGAAGCTGGCCGTTACCTCTGGAAGCAGTGCCTCCACGACGTAATCGAAGTACGTAAGACTGTAATGCGTACCTGCCATTACCTCCGTCCACTCGTTCCGCCGGTAGTTCATGGCAAGAAGTGGGAAGAAGGGGACACCGAAAAGATGGGCAGCGATATGGCTTACTGGGCATTCGAACCAGGTGCTAAGTGGCACGGATTCGATGGCTATGCAGAAGGCCAGTACTTCATCGATCCGATGAAGCTTCAGTTCGTAACCTGCGGCATCAAGGAAGATGGTTCCTATGATGATTTCGGTATTCCAGGCAACATTCTCGCTAACTTCCTCCGCGATAACGGAATTATTCCGGAAAAGTGCGACCTGAATGATATTCTGTTCCTCCCGACCCCGGGCTGCGACATGACCATGTATGATGACCTTGTTGCTAAGTTCATCAAGTTCGAAAAACTGGTTGATGAAGATGCTCCGCTGGAACAGGTACTGCCGAACATTTACTACGCTCATGAAGACGTATATGCAGGCTGGACAATTCGTCAGATGTGCCAGTACATGCACGACTTCTACAAGGGACATGAAACTTCTACCATTATGAAGAAGCTGTTCCTGAAGAAGTACATGCCAGAATTCGTAATGAATCCACATGACGCTAACATGGAACTCATTGGCCGTCACGGTGAACTCGTTGACCTCGAAGAAATCGAAGGCCGCGTAGCTCTTGAAGGTGCTCTTCCATACCCGCCAGGACTGCTCTGCATCCAGCCAGGTGAACGTTGGGCTCCAACCGTAACCAAGTACTTCCAGATTCTGCTCGATGGTATCAACAAGATGCCAGGATTCGAACCAGAAATTCAGGGCGTATACATTGAAGAAGGCGAAGATGGCAAGAAGCATGCATTCGGCTATGTTCTGAAGAAGGAATATGACCCGGCATTCAAGAAATAATTAACTTTTGTTAATTAGAACTTGACGTCTGATTAAAAAGAGATGGTGATTTTCACCATCTCTTTTTTGTGCAATAAAATATCAAATTTAGCGGAGCGGTTCTTGTTTGATCAGGTATGTTGTCATGATGCGTTATGGTAACCCGTTCTATTGTTGATGCTGTGCTGTTTGTGGCAATGAAAAACCTTATTATTCTGATAGTCCCAGAAAAATTGAAAAATATTAATCTATTACTTGACATTGCGATTGAGAACGATTATGATTACATCAACAAATAAAAGCAACGACCAGAACAAGTACACCGGCAATGTGGTTCAGAGAGTGCTGATCATCGGCTGAAAGTCGGCACCGAAACAGACCTGGATGGAATGCATCTGGATAGCTGAGGCATTGAAAATAAGTAAATGCTTCCGGGAACCGCCGTTACCGGATTGAGTGGCAGTTATTTAATAATGACTGCAATCAGAGTGGAACCGCGTCAGATCGTCTCTGTAGAGACGGTCTTTTTTTATTGCAGGAAAGGAAGAATGACCATGTTTGATACGTTGCGTAATGACATGCGGGTTGTCAGGGAAAGAGATCCAGCTGCTAAATTCTGGATGGAAATCTTTCTTTGTTATCCCGGGCTTCATGCCATATGGGCTTATCGCATCGGGCATTTTTTTTACAGGCACGAATGGTTTGTATTGGCCAGACTTATTTCTCATATTGCCCGAATGCTTACCGGAATTGAAATTCATCCGGGGGCAAGAATAGGGAAAGGATTGTTTATTGACCATGGAATGGGGATTGTCATTGGTGAAACTACAGTCATAGGAGATAATGTAACACTGTATCAGGGGGTTACTCTTGGGGGGACAGGAAAAGAGAAGGGAAAAAGACACCCGACTTTGAAAGACTATGTTGTGGTGGCTTGCGGAGCTAAGGTTCTGGGATCCTTTACTGTTGGGGAAGGAGCAAAAATCGGGGCAGGTTCCGTAGTACTTAAAGAAGTTCCTCCGTATGCGACAGTGGTTGGTATTCCCGGGCATGTGGTGGCCGAACGTGGCAAACGGGTTCATCATCATGATGAATCGGATGTGGATCTTAACCACAATAAACTACCGGATCCTATTGAAGAGCAGATTGGAAAGCTTCAGCATGAGGTAGATGCTCTCCGCAAGGAAATTCTTTTGTTGAAGGCGGAATCGAAGGGAACTTTGGGACCTGTTTGATATCATGTCAGGCCGGAATCCTGTGGGGAACCGGCCAGATATAAAAAAGGGGGATTGATATAATGAAAATTAAAAATATTATGGTTTTTAAGGATACACGATGTCGATCCTGCAGATTGAACGGATAACAGCGGTAAGGCATGTAATAGATATATAACACAGAAAAATGTAAAGAAGTAAAAGGAGAAACTATTATGTCTAAGATTTACAGAAGCATACTCGAACTCATTGGAAATACACCGATTATGGAACCAGTACATTTTACAGCAGATAAAAATCTGCCAGCCCGCCTTCTGGTTAAGCTGGAAAGTTTTAATCCGGCGGGATCCATAAAGGATCGAATTGCCCTTTCTATGATTGAAGATGCTGAAGCGAGAGGTGTTCTGAAAAAAGGTGGCGTTATTATTGAACCGACCAGCGGTAACACAGGCATTGGCCTGGCAGCTGTAGCGGCTGTTAAGGGCTATCGTGCGATTATGGTTATGCCGGAATCTATGTCAGTAGAACGCCGTACGCTGATTGCTGCTTATGGTGCAGAAGTAGTATTAACACCGGCTAAACTGGGAATTGCAGGATCAGTAGAAAAGGCTAAAGAACTGGCAGCATCCATTCCAGGAAGCTTTATTCCTGAACAGTTTGACAATCCGGCTAACCCCGCTATCCATGAAAAGACAACTGGACCAGAAATTTATCGGGATACAGATGGAGAAGTAGATTTCCTGGTTGCCGGTGTAGGTACCGGTGGGACACTTTCCGGAACCGGTCGGTATCTTAAGAGTCAGAAGCCGGAAATTAAGGTGATTGCAGTAGAACCGGCAGACTCTCCACTTCTTGCAGAAGGTAAGCCTGGTCCACATAAGATTCAGGGGATTGGGACCAATTTTATGCCTAATACTTTGGACAGAAATATTTATGATGAAATTCTCAATGCTACCACAGAGGAAGCTTATTCCACGGCCAGAGAATTTATAAGAAAAGAAGGATTCCTTGTTGGAATTTCCGGAGGTGCAGCACTGCACGCAGCGCTTCAGGTGGCAGCAAGGCCGGAAAACAAAGGGAAGACCGTGGTAGCCATCCTTCCGGATAATGGCGATAGATATCTTTCTACACCTGGTTTTATTAAGGCAGAATAACAGATAGTGATAATTAAAAAGGCCCTGCAGGTTGAAAATCAAGCTGCAGGGCCTTTTTATCCAGCTGAACATATGAGGGGCGTATAGAGAAAGAGAGTTTTTCAGTTTTTTTACTGAATGGATATGCCCGATAACTGCATGATGAGGAGTATGCTGTACTCTACATCAAGAAGACAGATTTCCTTTGGTGGAAATCTGTCTTCTATTTGTTTTATGATTATTTCTTCCATACATCTTCAGCAATCTGCCGGATAAGTCTTATTTTTCTCCACTGATCATCTTCAGTCAGAATATTGCCTTCCTCGGTGGAAGCAAATCCACACTGAGGGGACAGACGGAGCTGTTCCAGAGGAACATAATGGGAAGCTTCTCTGATTCTTTCCTTAATTGCGTCTTCATCTTCCAGCTCTGGGGTCTTAGAAGTTACCAGGCCGAGGACAACTATCTGGTTGTCAATATAGCGGAGCGGTTCAAATCCGCCGGCTCGGTCTGAATCATATTCCAGGAAAAATCCATCAACATGGCAGTTGGCAAATAAGGTGGGAGCTACCGGTTCATAGCCGCCAGAGGAGAAACAGGTGGATCTGAAATTGCCACGGCAGATATGCATGGTTACTGTAAGGTCTTCTGGCTTATCCTTCAGAATTTCATTGATTACATGAACATATTTTTTCTGAATGGATGGAATATCATATCCGCGTTTGCGATAGGCTTCTGTCTTTTCGCTGGAACAGAATTCACCCCAGGAGGTATCATCCAGCTGAAGGTAGTGGCATCCGGCATCATAGAAGGCACGGAGTGCTTTGCGGTATGTGCTGATAAGGTCTTCAAAAAAGAGATCTTCGTTATTCTGATAGACTTCCGGTAAATCGGGGTTGACACGGACACAGGTCATAAGGTGAACCATGGATGGGGAAGGGATGGTTTGTTTTGCAATATGAGATGTATCTTCAAACTGATGAATAAAACGGAAATGGTTGAGGAATGGATGGTCTTCAGGAAAATCAAGGCGTCCAATGATTTTCAGGTTGGTAGCCTTAGGCTGGCGGCCTTTAAAAGCTACGGACCAGTGTTCTGCTGCTGCAGTAGTGCATCCGGTAAGGGCGGCCATGAAATCCAGATGCCAGAAGGCACGACGGAATTCTCCATCAGTAAATGCGTACAATCCATTTTCCTTTTCCTTATGAATCAGTTCAGTAATGCATTCATTTTCAATGCGGGTAAGTTCATCCCTGGTAATGGTGCCGGATTCTGCATTGGCACGAGCCTGTTTTAAACGGGCAGGGCGAAGGAAGGAGCCTACTATATCATGAGTAAACGGTGGTTCTTTTAATCTGGTCATATCAACATCTCCATACTAATTAAAACAAGAATCAAAAATTTATGGATTCAGTATAACAAGTTTATTGAATATATAAAAATACGAATACTCAATGAATATATATAGTTTTAACGAATATATAAAGCCCATGTCTTAATGATTTTATCCATTAAGACATGGGCTAAATCCTTTATATGGTTCGGAGATTGCGGCGATGAAAGGGAATCGGGATAGCTTTTTTCAGTCGGAAAGACCAGAGATACATATGAGATACCGGCATAGCATAAATGCGTTGTATAGCATAAGCATACAGGTTCAGCTGAACTGCGTAATGAGCAATTAGCTCTTCTTCGGTTCTGGCAAAATCGGTCTTGTAATCGATGATAATCAGCTTATCGTCCTGTTCCAACAGGCAGTCAATAACACCCTGAAGGAAAATGTTTTCCTCTGGTTCGCAGGACTCGTAAAACAGTTGCGCAGGAAGAAGAATGGAGAATGGCAGTTCCTTTCGAACAAGAGAGGTTCTGGCCATTTTTCCCAGCGGGCCATGAAGAAAGGCAAGGATATCCTGAACCGGGGAATGGAATCCGGAACGGGAAAGGATGGCTTTTTCTTCGTCATCGGTGAAGATATTACGTTCATGCAGCGTGTGAATTTCCTCACGGAGGAAGTCAGACGACGGATAGTCCGTCTTAAAATCCAGGTATTGCATAACCTTATGCATGAGGGTACCATAAGCCGCCCCGTGGGTGCCCAGGCGGTCTTTGGCAAGAAAGGCCGGTTCCTCCGTAAAACCGGAAGGGAGGTATGTCTCTTCTTCGGTAAGTTCTTCTGTAAGTACCACTGACTGCGGTTCCTCTTCATTTTGCTCAAATAACATACGGGCGGCTGCGGTGGCCGTAATTTTTGCCGGTGTGCTGATAGAGCCGGGGTGAGGATACTTCCAGGATAAGGTGTTTTCTGTCCACGGTGGAACCGGACCAGAGCGTGACAGATAGTCCTTTAGCATGGCATCTATATCCTTTGCGTCATCTTTCTCATGGCTGTCGTCAGATATCAGCTCCGGGAGCAGATCTTCAGGAGAAATGATATGAATGGCAAACTGCGGAGGCGTGTCGGATTCGTCTTCATATATCGGTATGGAGGATATTATGTCCCAGAAGGTAGCCATGGAGCGGCTTACTGCTGCAGCCGGTACAATCCAGTCCATATAACAGGTAGCTGAAGTTATAGTATGCAGAGGCATTCTGTGGTAGCCGGCATGAGGAACCGTGGTGCGCGCATACAGCGGTATGCTCCATTTTTTCATCGTATTCTTCACGTCTTTTACGGTGCCGGTGATAATCAGCTTATCTCTGGCCCGTGTCATGGCTACGTAGAGGAGGCGCGCTTCTTCCGATAGATTTTCTCGCTGCATGGTGTGTTTTAACAGGTACCAGTAGAGCGTAGGCCAGCGCAGTTTATGTTCTTCATCAAAATACTGGAATCCTATTCCCTCTGTCTTGTGCAGCAGAGCTGACTGATGCAGGTCATCCGTGTTGAACTGACAGGCGGCGTCGGCAAGAAATACCACAGGAAATTCCAATCCCTTACTCTTATGGATTGTCATAATCTGCACCGCATCGGTCTCTGTCTGTACAGAAGAAGCGGATAGTTTTTTGCGCTCTTTTGACAGACGATGAAGCGTGTCCAGGAATCCATACAGGCCATTATTCCGGCTGTTATCCCAGGCGAGGGCCTTTTGATAGAATGCTTCAACGTGGGCAGCCCGGAAGCTGCCTTCCGGCAGGGCGGCAATGTAAGGCAGATATTCTGTGTCATCCAGAATGGTGCGGAGTAGCGGAGCCACTCCGTTTCGCCTGGAAAGGGAACGCCATTTATTAAATAATTTCAGGAAGGCCGCTACCTTTTCCTGTTTTACCGACGGCAGTGGGGATTCTGCTTTTATGAGAACGTCAAAAAGGCAGGGGGAAACCGGGGATTGCATACTGTCTCTGGTCAGGGCAAGATGGGCTAAATCCTGTTCATCCAGTCCGACCAGGGAAGAGCGGAGGATCGCCGTCATGGGGATATCCCAGCGCGGGTTGTTCAGAATCTGCAGAAGTGACCAGAGATGACGCACTTCCACGGTTTCCAGAAAATCATCACTCTGATCACAGATGGCAGGAATCCCTGCATTCTGCAGTGTGCGGACCAGATAACCGGCTTTGGTGCTGATGGAACGCATAAGAATGACTATATCCTTATAGGAAACCGGTTGTATTTCCCCGGCTTTATTGCGTATAGTCAGCCCTCTGGTGAGCATATCCTTTATGCGGTGGGCAATGTGCACACCTTCCAGTTCTATGCGCTGTACATCCTGCATCTCATCGGCCTCTGACTCATCCATATCCTTTGTGGCCGGCTTTTCCAGGATATCAATGTCTATAGTGCCACCCACGTACGTCTTATCGGTGCAGGTGCTTCTTCCCGGATACAGAGCTTCTGACTTACCATAGTTCAGTTCCAGACTGTCTTCAAACATGATCTGGCGGAAAATAAAGTTAATACCATAAAGGATGGATGGGTCACTTCTGAAATTGCGGTTCAGATCGATTCGAAGATTCTGGGAGCCGGTTTCTGCAACATAGTCTTTATATTTATCATAGAAAATCGTAGGATCAGCTAAGCGGAACCGATAGATACTCTGTTTGATATCGCCGACCATAAACCGATTATGACCGGAGCTCAGCAGGGCGGTAATGCTTTCCTGTACATTATTTGTATCCTGGTATTCGTCAATCATCACTTCTGTATAATTCTTTCGAAGTTCCAGGGCAGTTATGGAAGGAAACAGCTGAGCTCTGGATGGTGTAAAGCCACTGGCTTTCTGATCAACCAGAAGGGTCAGGGCATAGTGCTCTGTGTCACTGAATTCCAGAATACCTTCCTCCTGCTTCTTCTGCATGTAAGCATCGTGAAAATCCTGTGTCAGCCTGGCAAGGACACGGATAAGGGGAGCGGTTTCCCGCATCTGCGAAATCCAGGTCTTTTCCGGGATAGAGAAGAAAGACTGAAGTGAGGCAAAAGCCTTTTTTATTTTTGTCCGGGCATCACTTACAGCATCCTTTATATTTTTTATTTCATCCGGGTTATCCATATTTCCCAGGCGGATGGCCGGCAGACGGGGAGTGAAGGAAACAGACTGGATTCTGGTCTGCCAGTCATGCCAGGTGGAGGATTCGGCCAGCAGATTCAGCTGAGTGTATTCCTGCGTTAGTGGCTCAATGTATTTCTGGAGCTGGGAGGCATATGGCTGCAGAGCATCGAACAGGAGGCGGTAATTATCACACCAGGAGGTGACCTGAATGCGGGCATCCTGCAGGAGAATATCAGTCCAGTCCAGGTCAGACAAGGTTGTGTCCGGAGCCAGCTCATAGGCATCTGCCAGATGGGAAAGCCAGATTTCCGGAAAAGCCATAGACTGGGAAAAGGAATCCAGCTTCATGATAATCTGACGCAACTGCCCATCCTGATACCGGCTGGCAAGCATATCGGCAAGCTTTATAAAATCTGGTTCCTTTTTTTCGTACCACCGGAGCAGAACATCAGAAAGGACATCCTGCTTCATCAGATACAGTACTTCGGAATCACTTTCAATCCTGTATCGGGGGTCCAGCGGGATGCGGTAAAAATACTGCTTAATCAGAGTCTGACAGAATGAATCAATAGTGGAAATATGGGCACTGCCCATCAGGGCCAGCTGATGGCTCACATGGGAAGAAAGAGCCTCCTTTCCTTCTTTTTCTGCATTTTCCAGTACTCTGGTCAGTGCGTCAGTAATGCGGGTGCGCATCTCGGAAGCGGCTGCTTTGGTAAAAGTAAGGACAAGCAGACTGGTAATGTTTACCGGGTGTTCCACATCGCAGACCATGCGGATAATACGTTCGACCAGTACCGCTGTTTTCCCGCTTCCTGCAGCAGCAGAAAGCAGAAGATTCCGGTCACGGGAAGTGATGGCTGATTCCTGTTCTTCTGTCCATCTGACATTACTCATTATTCTTTCTCCTTTCAATTTCCTCATCCAGTTGTTGCTTTACGTCGCGGTCACTCATTGAGGTTATCCATTCCGGTTTGTCACCCAGTTTACGGTCGAAACGGCATATGCTCTTATAAGGACAGTAATCACATGGGTTACGCTTGTCCAGACGGGCAGGCCTGATAGGGATATCTCCGCTGGCAATATGTTCATGAAGTTTTCCCATTATCTGGGTAACTTTTTCTTCCAGAATGGAAAATTCCTCCCGGGTGAGCAGCTTTCCACTTTTTGCAATCTTGCCGGTCTTAGTTCGCTTGACTGGAATAAAAGGGGCATCCTCAGAATCAGGAAGAAAAGCGTGATCCAGATTCTGAATGATTTCTTCGTCCTGATTAAAATAACCGCTCATAAAATGAGCCGCCTTGTCGGGCATTTCATCAAGTTCATCAGGGGAAGAAGGAACAGAGGCAGACAGCGCGGTATCGCCGGAAATATAAATATAAAGAATGGCCGCCGGAAGCAGGGCGTTTTTCGATTCTCTGAGTACAGCCAGGAGGTATACGATAAGCTGAAGGTGATATCCAATCAGCATAGAATACAAATTGGCTGTGGTGCTTCCGGTTTTATAATCAGCAATTACGGCAGCATTATCACAGGTGTCCATACGATCGATGGTACCTCGCAGTGTGAAAAGTCTGCCCAAATCATCCTGCAGATGCAGTGAGAATTGTTTTTCAAGCATCTGCGTATTAAATGAACTCTGACGGCTCCAGTTACGCAGTCGCTTCAGTGTACGGGAGAACGCATCATTTAATGCATGTTCTGTATAGGCCTGCGCAGCATCCGACCGGAGGATTCCGTGCTTGATGCGAGGTGCGATTTCTCCGGCTATCTGCGTAGACAGGGACTGGATATCCTTGTCGGATACATCACGCCACTGCTGTGCGCTCTGCTTCAGTCTGTCGCCAAAATTGTGAAGTCCTGCATGAAGATAATTTCCGAAATCCCGGGCGTCCAGATCCGACTGATCGACCGGTTTCAGATGCAGCCCCTTTTCCAGATAATAACGATAGGGGCATTTCCGATAGGATTCAAACTGAGAGATGGATCCGGTAAAGTGACCATTTTTCATGAACAGGCGGGAGGCCAGAGGCTGTCCAAGGGCAGAGGCATGGTTAGAATAGGAAAATGCGCGCAGCCTGTCCTGCAGCTGTCCCTGGTGGGAAGGATGGCTGTGCACCCAGTTGCGCAGAGCCGTCCATACGGATGTTTCTGACGGTACGGTATATGGCTGATGGGCAATTCCCTGTCGGAGGATTTCAGGGAAAAGAGAAAGGGCCTGGTCCGGATTGGAAATAAAGGAGTGGTCTTCGGTATAGCTGTCGGGGGCGGCAGCTGACTCGATGGTCTGCACGTATCCACGGCGCAGTATGTTTTTCAGAAGATAGGAAGGCGCAAGCTCCTTGCCATCACTGCCGGTGAGGCTGCATGACAACACAAGGCTGTCAGAAGCACGGGTCAGGGCCAGATAGACATAAAACTGTTCCTGGTAAATCTGGCGCATCATGTCAGGCCCCAGGGAAATTCCCATTTCCTTCTGAATATGCTGTTTTTCCCCTTCCGTGATAAATCCTGTGTCATCAATGCGGCATGGGAATTTTCCTTCATTGATACCTGGGACAAATACCATTTTCCCTTCCGAGGCATATCCACGTTCAATCGTAGTGACCGTGACATGATCCAGCGTAGGAGGAATCATGGAATAGGTTAAAGAGGACAAACCGTCTTCTGCCATGGCAAGGAAATCTTCCGGAGTGATGGCATCATTTCCGGTGACATGGACTATTTCATCAAGCAGTGCTATTGTTTTTTTCCACACCTGTACACTCGGGCGCTGACGGGATATTTTAAATTCTTCATCATCCCAGGCGCTGAGTGCTTCAGGAATTTTCATATGGATAAGCCAATGGTAAAGGAGGGTGCACTTATCCTTTACAGAAACACTGGCCTTCCAGGATTCAGCGAGAGGATTCAGGACAGACAGAAGACGTGACCGGAGTTCATTCATAACGGCCTGCTCTGCTTTTTCTTTTTCAGTTATGGTTTCTGTATCCGAATCTACAGAATAGGCAGTGTGAAACCGCCATTCCTTTTTCCATTGCCCGGGCCGGATTCCGTTTTTCAGCACAAAGGATTCCAACATGTCCACTTCACTGGCAGAGAGCGCGGTAAACAGATCGTTTTTCAGAAGCCGGAACAGACGGTTTCTGCTCCAACCGCGTCCGGCATGCGTGGATTCAGCCGTAAGGAACTGAAGCAGGGCGGAAAGAAGAAGGATGAGCGGGTGGTTGTTCATGGATTCTCTGTAATCAAAGAAGGCAGGAATCTTATACTGGTGGAATTTTCTGATGAGTATATCCATATAATCTTCCGGATTGCGCAGAAGCACCAGTATGTCCCGGTAACGCAGTTTCTGAGATTTTACGGCAAATACAATCCGCCGCGCGATTTCATCCGCTTCTCTGGTGGCATCGGCAGCGGTCAGTATATGGATATCCTGAGAAGGAACCGGTCTGGCTGTGGCATAAGGGGATGTCAGACCGTCACGGGTAAACTGACGCATGCCCGGCGAATGGAAACGGGGAGCCTGGGACAGCGTGGTACCATATGCCCCCGGATATCTTTCCATCAGCATGGAATACAGGTGATAGGGTCTGTTCCATACCGGAAGGGAAGCCGCTGTTTCCGGGCTGTCCATGGACAGGGTGAGCGTAACCTGACGAGCATGTTCAATGAGTGCGTACACAATCTGCACTTCCTGCGGGGTCATTCCGTTAAATCCGTCAATCCAGATTTCAGAGGATGCGATAAGCGATGATCTGGGAATTTCGTGAATCAGCAGGTCATAGGGAGAACCCTGATAATTAAAATGACTGGCAAGGTACTGATGATACAGGGAGTACAGATGACAGGTATCTTTCAGTTTAAGGCCAAGCGGCGTGTTTCCTTCCGCTTCTGCCATAGAAGCCAGCCGGTCCTCTGTAATAAGGTACGTGTCCAGTTCATGGAAAAAAGCCGTCATGGATTCGGCGAAATGACGTTTTTCAGAAGCTCGGGCAATGACGTGGAATTCCGACCGGTGTTCAGAAAGTATACGGGACAGTACCAGCTGCTGGCCCAGCGGAGGCAATGTTTCACTTACGCTGGAATGCATTTCCTGAAATATACGGTAGCCAAGCCGGGAAAAACCGGAAACTGAGGCCCGGGTAAATCCATGCGCGGGCATATGGGCAGCCAGCATGGATTCGGCACGGTATGTTCCCTGGTCAGGAACAAGAAAAATGGCCTGATGTTCCGGGGACTGCATCAGATAGTCCTTTATTTCATTGCAGCAGGTGTTGGTTTTTCCACTGCCGGCAGGTCCAAAAATAAAACGAAGTCCCATAGCAACCTCCTGTACGGGAATAGAGAATTCTAATCAGTTTTATAATCACGTTATGTTTCTATCTGTCATATATGCTATTATACATGATAGAACATTTGTATGCAGTGATGGAGACTTCCTGAAAGTGCCGTCATACCGGAAAAAACTATGGTCAATTTCAGGCAGCAGAGGGAAAAATATCAATTTGCCTATTGTCAGAATTATCAATTATGGTTTAAAATAAAAGTGTATGAGTGATTGGCAGATAACATCTGTGATATAGAAGAAATGGGCGAAGGGGGTAAAATAGTATGAGATATATGTATCCTGCTATTTTTACTTGTAAACGGGATAAACATATGATTGTGGCGGATTTTCCAGATATAGCCGGATGCCGGGCTTATGGGCATACCATGGAAGAAGCGATGGAAAGCGCACGTGTGGCCTTATGCCGCACTTTGTTGGAATTGGAAGAACGGAGTGAATTTTTTCCGCCGCCCTCAGACTCCACGCTGCTCAGACTGCAGAATCGCGGATGCACCATCTGTGTAGTGGTAGCCGATACCCGTCATATTCGCCTGGACCGCGAACTGAGAATGAAAGAAGCAGCTAGCTGGAATCAGAAAAAACATGCGGTATCCCACGGAAGCCGCCTGCAGCATCTTTTTGAATTCAAAGGCTGATATGAGTAAAAAAGGAAAGACCATGGACATGTGTTCATGATCTTTTTTATTTTATATTTATTAATGAAACTACCATATATTGTGTATGCTGTAAAATTGCATTGACATATCTGGTAGGGGATGATATGATGATGGCATAATTTAAAGGAACTGCAGGACTGACGGATACAGTGGAATCAACCACGTGGACTGCAGAATCTGGTATTGCCGACCGTCTGGGCTGAAGAGACTCAGGCGTTTTTTATTGGCCTGTGCCTCTTCAAGGACTTTCAGGAGGTAGCGGAATGAAACGAAACAGATGGCTGATCGCTTTATCAGCAGTGGGCATACATATCTGCATTGGCAGCGTATATGCCTGGAGTGTACTTACCAAGCCGGTTATGGCAGCTATGGGATTATCTCTGGGACAGACAACATGGGCATTTTCTATTGCTATTCTTTTCCTGGGGCTGTCGGCAGGGTTCCTTGGTGGTTTTGTGGAGCGTATGGGGCCTTCCCGCTCTGGTCTGCTTTCGGCATGTTTCTTTGCCCTGGGGATGCTGGGAACCGGTTATGCCATATCGGTGAAGAGCACACCTCTGCTGTATCTGTTTTACGGATTTATCGGAGGGATTGGTCTGGGAACCGGATATATTACTCCGGTATCCACTCTGGTCAAGTGGTTTCCAAGGCACAGAGGATTTGCCACTGGTATGGCCATCATGGGATTTGGATTTGCCGCACTGATTGCCGGACCGGTTATGCAACATCTTACGGCAGCCTATGGACTGGTCAATAATTTTCTTATTATGGGATGTGTATATTTTGTGATTATGTGCGCGTCCGCATCGTATTTTCGTCCTCCACGCAAGGGGGAAATCAAGCAGTCCCTGGAAGATGTACTGAAGGAAGAAGCGGCCCGGGGGAATAAGCGGACCATACTGGGACCGCAGATGACACGCCGTGAAGCGCTTCATACGTGGAAATTTTATGCGCTGTGGTGGATTTTCTTTACCAATATTACCTGCGGTATCGGGCTTCTGGCGGTAGCTTCGCCTATGGCTCAGGAAGTAATTGGTATGACTCCGGCGCAGGCCGCGTCCCTGGTAGGGATTATCGGGGTAGTCAATGGCGGCGGACGTATCGTATGGTCCACTGTCTCTGATTGGATTGGCCGTGGGGTGACTTATCTGGTGTTCTTTGCGTTGGAAGTAGCAGCCTTTTACGCGCTGTCAGTCACTACAGAAGGCCTGATATTCCAGGCACTGGTGCTTTGGATTATCAGCTGCTATGGCGGTGGATTTTCCTGTATGCCTGCCTTCCTGTCTGATATTTTCGGGGTACGGCAGCTGGCATCCATTCACGGAAGCATTCTTACCGCATGGGGGATTGCCGGTGTGGCTGGTCCGGTCATTCTAGCGGCGATGAAGGAAAACACCGGTGGCTATACGGCCACTCTTCAGCTGTTTGCCTGTCTTCTCGCTCTGGCGTTCCTCGTGTCGGCGGTCATTCAAATCAGCAATATGCGGATTAAGAAAAAATATGTCCTGCAGGAACAAACATCGGCAGAATAACAGCAAGTAATTAAAAACGGATGGTACGTACCGAAGAGGGGTACGTACCATCCGTTTTGACGTTATGAATTCAGCTTATCGATTTCCGCTCTGAAAAATCTGGCGCTGTCTTTCAGGGAATCACTGTGTGTCAGCAGATTTCCGCCTACGAGGAATATGGTATTGGCACCATAGACCTCATGCATGACTGGGAATAGCTGCCATTTCATTCCGCCGGCGGGAACTGGGAACATGGATTTTCTTCCGTTCATATCCATGCCGGCGGCCCTGGCGATGGACTGGCATTCTTCCCGGGTATAGGAGAAGCGTCCGGAAAAACTGGTAAATACAGAAGCATCCGCACCGGACAGGCGCGCCAGCTGCCCGAAATAACAGAAAGGAGTGATGCCTGCCTCATCCGAAGCGGTAAGCGGGCCGGCAAAGCTTGGATGGAGAAACAGAGGAAGGGAAAAATCCGGGTTGGAAGACAGTCGGAAAAGCGGACCGAATCCACAGAGCCCCGGGGAAATCATCACGCCATCGGCGCCAAGTTCTCTGGCTTTCCAGGCACGTTGTATGGATTCTTCGCCATCCCCATTGCAGTTGGCCACATACAGGGCCCTGTTACCGGAATCTTCATAGGCGGCATTTACCGCTTCTACACAGGCCCGCACCCTTTCTTCAAATGGAGCATAGGTCTGATTGAACAGGTTGTGGTCATCCTTAATGATGGAGCAGCCTCCGCAGGCCAGATCGTATACCATGCGGGCCAGCCGGCTGACCGGGGTTCCCAGCGGCTTAATGGCAGACATAAGAATCGGTCCCTGGTGGATTCCGGTAAGCTGTCGGATTCCATCCTGTCCGAAACGCGGGCCCGGGAATGTATGGTTCATTTCATCGGGGAGGCAGAAGGCTATGAGTCGTACGCCTTTCTGAAGGCTGGAGTTTCCGAAGAGCATATTTATAAATTCCGTAAATTCGGCACCGACAGCTTCCGGGGTATAGGAAATGACAGCCAGATAATGCTCCGGACCATCGGGAGAGAGCTGTTCTATCTTACCGACAATCGTATCCGCGATTGTCGTACCTTCCACCATGCAGTAGGGACATTCCACGGACTGTTCAATGGCAATATTCCATGCGGTGGCTTTTGCTTCATCCCAGGAACGGCTGTATATACGATAAATTACCATAAAACGATGAGAAGTTTTACAGTCGGCATGCAGCATTGCGAAATCAAGTGAATCCATTCTGACTCCTTTCAAAAAAGACTGTGAGGGTTCACAGTCTTTGGCTGATAACAGGGGATGACCGGGAAATCAGGTCAGGTACCGGAATGATTATGTGCCTTGTAATAAGGGGTGGATTTATCCATGGCTGTATCGTTGGACAGCCAGTAAAGAGGGCGGTTTCTGGTTTCTTCCAGGATTTTCCCTACGTATTCCCCCAGAATACCCAGCCCCATAAGGTTGATACTTCCAAAAAGGGAAATCAGGATGGTCATGGTGGACCAGCCTGGAACGGCGGATCCAGTAATATAGCAGTAAATGACATGAAGGATCAGGAGCCCGCCAGCCAGTGCGGCAAGGATGCCTATATAGAAAGCCAGATGAAGGGGAATAGTAGAATTGGTGATTACGCCATCCATAGCGAAATGCAGCATTTTCTTCATGGAAAATTTAGAGACTCCCGCATGACGTTTAGGTGCTTCAAATTCGATGGTTGTCTGTTTAAAGCCCATGCCGCCTACAATTCCCCGGATAAAACGGCTGTGTTCTCTGAAACGGCGGAATACCTGTATGGCTTTTTTATCCATAAGCCGGAAATCAGAACCACCGGGAACGATGGGGGTTTTTGAAATAGAGTTGATAAATGCATAATAACCGGATGAAGTCATTCTCTTTATGAAGCCAGCATCTTCTGTGGCAGTTCGGACGGTTTGCACAATATCAAATCCTTCTCGCCATTTTTCCAGAAGGACCGGGATAAGTTCCGGTGGATGCTGCATGTCTCCGTCCATAGTGATTACCGCATCGCCGCATGCCATATCCATACCGCAGGTGATGGCAATCTGATGTCCAAAATTGCGTGCAAATGTGAGGGCACGGACATGAGAATCCTTCTGGGCCAGCTGGTTGATAAGCATTTCGGTCTTGTCGCGTGAACCATCATTGACAAAGAGGAGTTCGTAGTCATACGATGTGTTTTTCATGACCTGGGTTACGGCATCGTAAAAAAAGACGATATTATCTTCTTCGTTATAAACAGGTGTGACGATAGATATCATGGCATTAATCCTTCCTTCGTTTGTTACTCTTTAGTATACCATTTACTGATTTCCCGGTCTAAATAAAAATAGAGGGACGGAAATTTCCGGCTGACTGATTATATTCGCATAGTTATAGTAACAGGGAGAATTAAAGAAATCTTAAAGAACAATTTAAGAACACCTTTCCAGAAGAAAAACTGGGTATCGGCTGAGTGTTTTCACGCAATCAAAAAGGGCACAGCGCTGGCTGTGCCCTTTTCTATGATTCCGGGATAGAGTTCCCGTATGCTTACTGAGCCTTATACTGGCCGTTTTCAATCTTCAGGAGTACCAGGTCAACGTCCGGGGTTCCCTTATTGTTGAAAGAAAGCGGACCGGTAGCCGAATTAAAGTTCTTGATATTGGCCATGGCATCACGAATCTTTGCAGTATCGGTGGTAGTACCTGCAGTTTCCATAGCTTTAGCCACATACTTCATGGCTACATAAGCGCAGGCTGCGAAATTATCAGGTTCCTGTCCATACTTAGCCTTGAACTTTTCAACGAAGTTTTTGGTTTCCGGATTATTTCTTTCCGGAGTCCACATAGAAGAAACATAAACGTTATTGGCGGCAGCACCGGCCATCTTGGTCAGCTCAGGGGACATAAATCCATTGTCGCCCAGTACCGGCTGATTCATTCCCATTTCGCGCATCTTCTTCAGAATGAGTGCGCCTTCCTGATAATAAGCGGCAACTACGACTACATCCGGCTTAGCCGCTTCAATCTTGGTGAGCTGTGCGGAGAAATCGCTATCCTTATCAGCAAAGGTTTCTGTGTCTACAATCTTTACACCGGCAGCTTCCAGAGAACGTTTGAATACCTTGTAGGCAGAAACCTGATGTTCATTATTGGAAGAATAAAGAATAGCTGCGGTCTTATATCCCAGCTTTTCGTGGGTCTTATTTACTGTCTGCGGAATGTTTTCAGATTCCGGAACACAGACGCGGAACAGATAATTGGAATTATCGGTAGCGCCTTCAGCGGTGATGGCTACCCCGACCAGAGGAATTTTAGCCTGTTCAACCAGAGGGCTTACGGCCTTGTATTCAGAGGAAATGAGCGGTCCGATAAGTACAGACTTATGGTCACCAATCATTTTTTGAACCACATTAACTGCCTGGGAAACCTGTCCCTGGGTATCCTGTTCTTCTACCTCTAAATGAATCTTTCCTTCTTTATTTATTTCTTCAACTGCCAGGTTGAGACCCTGTTGTTCAGACAGGCCATATCCTGCTACTGCACCGGTGGTGCCATTGATAAATCCTACTTTAGCTACATTGCTGCCAGATGCGGAGGAAGAATCTTCTTTGTTACCACAGCCGGAGAGCCCAGCAATGGCGCAGGCCACCATCATACTTACAGCTACACGCTTCATCCATTTTTTTCCCATGCTCATTGTTGAACCCCTCTTCTTTCGTTTTAATTGTCAGAATAGTTTATTGATATTGACTTTTCATGAAAAAAGCCTCTGGAAAGATTTCTCTTTCCAGAGGCGCCTGTGCGCGTTACCACTCTGATTTTTCACTCTGGCTAAGACTGGCCTCCGTTATGTGGTGGAATAATATAAACGCCCTTGTCCTGAATCGGACAAGGGCGACTCGCGCGTTACCACCTTGCATTGTACTTTGGCTATCCAGCACTGTTCCGTAACGGGGAAGGCCGCCAGACCTGATTAATTTCAGCCTGGAAACTCTCGAGTGATTTATATGGGAGAAAGCACCGGTTTTCACCGCCCACCGGCTCTCTGAAGCTTCTGGACCCATAACGTCTCGTTCATCGTTTGTTTCATGTAAAAGTTGTACTAAGTATACAGGCAGCCTGATGTCCTGTCAACATAAAAACATTGAAATTTATAGAAATGTTATTTTATGAGAATTTCAAGACAGGGGAAAATACAAGAAATGATGAGAATTTACAGGCTTTTGGGGGTAGCTGGTAAAAGGTATATATCCATTCGATATGTTTCGTAAAAATAAATATTTAAATTTATCGTTGACAGGGTAAGAGGGCAACGGTATAATACAAACAATCTCAAACGAGATAAGCGATGATCAGGGCAAAGTGATATGTGGAGATTACAGAGAGCCGGTGGATGGTGCAAACCGGTATTAAGCATATGACGAACTCTCCTGAGAGCTCCCAATCGAACCTGTAGTAGAGAGGGCGGCAATCCCCGTTACGGATAGGATTTTTTCAGAGTATAATGCAGGGTGGTACCGCGATATGTCGCCCCTGTCTGCCAGAAATGGCAGACAGGGGCTTTTTTGTATTCGTTTTACAGGAATATATGGCCGGTCGTACCCAGGCAAATATCTGCGATTCTGAAATATCCATGAGAAATAAATCAGGGTGGTACCGCGCAGAAGCGCCCCTGGCATGTTATGAAGGGCAGGATTTCTGCTTTTTGCATATTACCGGGAGGAATAATTATGAAATTTTCAAAGACAGTGAAAACAATCGGTGCCGCTATGATTATTGCAGCGGTGGCAGCAGGCATGACAGGCTGTGGAAACAAAGAGGGAGCTGCTTCTGGCAGCAATGATACAGCACAGATAGGATTTATCGCTGCACTGAGTGGCAGTGCATCAGCCTATGGGATTTCTCAGCAGGAAGGAATCAATATGGCTGCTGAAGAAATCAATAAGAGCGGATTTAAGGTAAATATTCAGACCGAGGATTCCAAAGGCGCTCCGCAGGATGCTATCAATGCAGCACAGAAAATGATGGGAAATCATGTTTCGGTTATCATTGGACCAATGACTTCCAATGAAGCTAAGGCGGTATGGCCGATGACACAGCAGGCAGGTATACCTACACTGGGGATTTCCATTACTGCGGAAGGTATGACGGATGGAGGCAATTATCTGTTCAGAAACTCCGTACCGGAATCGATGAACATACCACAGACGGTAAAGAAAACGCATGCTATGCTGGGATATAAGAATGTAGCCATTCTCTATGCTAATGATAATGAACAACATGTAACGGCGGAAAAATACTTCGAACAGGCGCTGAAGGCAGAAGGAGTCAACATTGTAGCTAAAGAGACTTTTGCAAGTAAGGATAGTGATTTCTCTGCTCAGCTGACCAATATTCAGGGGAAGAATCCGGATGCAGTAGTCATTTGCTCTCTGTACCAGGAAGGGGCATTGATTTTGAAGAAGATGCGTGAAATGGGTATGAATCAGCCAGTACTGGGTGACAATGGATTCGTTTCCCCTGAACTGGGAAAACTGTCCGGAAAGGCAGCTGACAATGTGTATGTTTCCTCTATGTGGTCTCCAAATCGCAATGATGAAAAGACCAAGGCATTTGTGGCAAACTACACTAAGAAGTATGGTCATGCACCGGATCAGTTTGCAGCCGGGGCCTATGATGGAGTATACATGGTAGTAGACGCTATGAAGAGGGCTGGCACAACAACCGACAAGGCTAAGATTCGCGATGCTATGGCCCAGATGAAAAATTTCAGCGGGGTTTGCGGCACATTCAGCTTTAATGAAAAGCGTGACCCGGTAGTTGATCTGGTATTGCTGAAGATGAAGGATGGAGTTTTCCAGGCAGCTAACTGATTAACAATAAAAAAGAAAAAGGAGTCCATGGGGGCTCCTTTTTATATTGATAGAATCCAATAAATGACCTTGACTGTAATGGGTAAAATCTATATAATGTTCTTAATACAGAAAATAGATAGCATGCTTTCTATTTTGAAAGGGGAATGTAAAATGAATAAGAAATTAATTGCACTGTGTGCGACAGGGTTATTGATGGCTTCTGCTGTAACAGTACATGCAGAAGATACCATGCATACTATTTATACTACCGGGACTGCAAAAATCAGTATTCCTGCGGATATGGCTACTTTCCAGGTTACGGTGGATTCCCGTGCGGACAATGCCAGTGCAGCCTCTTCGGCTAATGCGATGACTATGGCTAAAGTCAGACGAGCAGTAATTGCGGCAGGAGCCAACGTGTCCCGTCTGGAAACCACTGGTTACAGTGTAAGTCCGGAATATCGGTATGAAAAGAACGGAAAATCGGTGCTTACCGGATACAGGGCGCATAATGTCCTGAAAGTACAGGTGGATAATGTACGGATTACAGGGAAAGTGATGGATGCTGCAGTAGATGCCGGAGCAAGTTACGTTGATTCGGTATCGTTTGGGCTGAAAGATCCGGCGATGTATCAGGATCGTGCACTGGCCATTGCTACCAAATCGGCGCTGCGCAAGGCCACTGTTATGGCACAGGCCGTAGGAAAGCGGGTTATTTCCACCGTTTCTCTCTATGATCAGAGCAACAACGAAGAGCCGACAGTTCAGTACAGAACCATGAAGCTGGCCGCTGCAGACAATGCGGCTGTGCGTCAGGAAACCTCACTGGAACCGACAGAACAGGAAATTACAGCTTCTGTAGGGGCTACCTTCCAAATTAACTGAAATTAGGAAAACGGTTCAGTAAATGAAAACAGGGCAGGGAAAATGAAAGAACATTTTCCCTGCCTTGTTTTATATACAGTGAGCGGTATGATATGAAGAGGACAGACTGCGGAATGCAGAGAAAGAAGGGAAGGATTATGGTCTATAAGATTAAGAAACACATACCTGAAAGTGAAGCGCTGGTGGAACGGGACAGGAAAGTTATTGCCACATGTCAGCACTTATCATCCTATCCCTTTGTCATTGACCGGGCACGGGGAGAAATGCTGACTGATGTAGATGGAAATGAATATATAGATTTTCTTTCCAGCGCCTCTTCACTGAATCTGGGGAGTGCTAATGTACATATTAATCAGGCGATTAGGGAACAGCTGGAGAAATGTACGCAGTATAATGGCGGCTATTCGTATAATGAACCGATGATATCCTATGCCGAACGGCTGGTTTCCAAATATCCGGGCGGTGTAAAGGCTAAAGTCTGCTATGGAAACTGCGGGTCAGATTGTAATGACGCGGCGGTGAAGTTTGCCCGTGCCTATACTGGCCGCACGAAGATTATTACTTTCATTAACGGATATCATGGAAATACCTACTGTGCCAGCACAATGACGACATGCACTCCACGTATGCATGCGAAGATGGGGCCGTTTATGCCGGAAATTTATCATTTTCCGTTTTTCGGTACGGATGTAAGCGATGAAATCGCAGAGAGAGAAGGTACCAGAGCGATAGAAGAAGCTTTTCAGCTCTATATGCCGGCTGATGAAGTGGCAGCGGTTATTATCGAACCAATTCAGGGGGATGCGGGGATTCTGCCGGCTCATCCCATATTTATGAGAAAGCTTTATGACTTATGCAAAAAGAATGGAATTCTGTTTATTTCAGAAGAAGTGCAGCAGGGATTCTGGAGAACCGGAAAGTTTTTTGGCATTGAACATTATCAGGGAATTATTCCAGATGGTATCATCATGGGAAAATCCATAGGTGGAAGTCTGACACTGGGGGCCTTTATGGCACGGGAGAAAATTATGAATTCTCTTCTGGCGCCGGCACATGTCTTTACTCTGAGTGGCAATGCTCTGGCCTGTGCATCTGGAAGGGCAGCCTTTGATTATTATGAGACGGATGAGTTCCAAAATATCCTGAAAAATAATTCCTGCCAGATTGTAGACGAAATGAAGGAATTAAAGAGAAAACATCCGGAGACAGTGAATTCTTTCCGCGGGTTGGGAATGTCCCAGGGGATTCTGATTGTGAAAAAGGACTCTGAGGGATGTAAGGTACCGGATGTGGATGGGGTATTTAAAATTATTTTCAGAGCTTATGAAAAAGGGCTCATATTGATTACGCTGGGGCTAAATGTACTGAGGATTCAGCCGCCACTCAATATCCGGCCGGAAAAGCTGCATGAAGGATTTGTTATTCTTGATGAGGCGATTACAGACCTTGAAGAGGGAAATATTCCAGACGAAGTGCTGAGCTATCGGCATGGCTGGTAAGCATAATCTTCCGTTTCTAGAAATGAAAAAGGATGCTTTCTGTACTCATATGTGGTACAGAAAGCATCCTTTTCAAGTTCTTATTTCCAGAGAAGAATATCTTCTTTTTTTCTCTTAGGAACATAATAATTGCGTTGTTCATCTACGGTGTAGGCAGTGGAACCATCGGCAGGCATGTCGACTATGGTACTGGTATGATCCGGATACCCTAGCGCAAGTGCCAGTGCCGGCTGCCAGGTTGTCGGCACATTGCCGATGGCAGGAAGAATCTTTGGAAATTCAACATTTAAAAGGATACAGCTGCCTACCTGCTTCTCCCAGGCTCCAAGCTGCAGAGTCCGGGCAGCGATACCTATATCAATGCCGGCTGTGCGTGGGCTCATCCCTTCGGTGCAGATGATAATAAAAGCGGTTGGCTGTTCTCCCTCTGCCGGCTGTCCAATCTCCGGTGGAAGTGCAGCGGCAAAATGGAAGAATGGCTGTATGCGGGCCACGGTATCCTTATCATTTACTACGATATACCGAAGAACCTGAGCGTTTCTGCCGGAAGGAGCGATGCGTACATCTTCGGTAAGATCGTGCAGAAGTGTTTCAGGAACAGGAATCTGTTTGAAACGGCGAAATGTACGACATTCTGCACAGTATTTTGAAAACAATGAGTTCATTGCTACCTCCTTGTATAAGCAGATCAGGGGATGTTATCTGGCTGCGACAGCTTCGATAACACAGAGCCCGCCGCCAGGAAGGGTCTTGGCAGCAAAGCAGCTTCTGGCCGGTTTGCTTACGAAATGCTTTCCATAGATTTCATTAAAGACCTTGAAATCAGCCATGTCGGCGAGGAAGCAGGTTGTTTTGATGACATTCATCATGGACAGTCCGGAAGATTCCAGAATGGCTTCAATATTTTTGCAGGCCTGTTCTGCCTGAGCGGCAATGCCTTCCGGGAGTTTTCCTGTCTGGGGATCGATTCCGAGCTCACCAGCAGTGAATACGAATCCGTTGGCTTCATATGCCTGGGAATAGGGTCCAAGGGCTGCCGGAGCATTGTCAGAGTGAATAATTTTCATAACATCCTCCTAAAAATGACAAAATATTATAAGCTGGATATATTATAACGCATTTCAGAGAATGTCCCAAACGCAGAGAGGGCAGAACTGGCAAATAAAAAGATGCAGGACGACATATGTCGTCCTGCATCTTTTATAGTGGTGCTTATTTATCATTATCTTCCGGAGTGAAAGGAGTCTTAAAAATGTGATGGATAAAATAAATGATAGTGCCGATGAAGCAGAGAGCACCAATCCAGTCAGCAACCGGCTGGAAGTCAGGTCCTACCAGTGCCAGCGGATTTTCACTTCCACCAGAGGTAACAGAAAGAACGATGAGCATGGCGATGAGAACGCCCATAAGGCTTTCGCCTACAATGAGGCCGGAAGCAAACAGGACGCCATGATGGTTACATTCATCAATATCTTCCTGTTCATGGCCCGGGCTTCGTACCGCAGCACGTGCAGCCAGTTTCTTATGAATGATATATCCCATAACGGAACCGATGACCAGAGGAAGTTCCAGTGTTGGCGGCAGGTAGATACCCATACCGATGGCCAGCGGCGGAAGTGCCAGTTTCCCGTGAGAGAAATGTTTAAGCAGACGGTCTGTAATAATGGCTGCGATACCGACAAAAATACCAAAGATAATATAATTCCAGTCCAGGGTGGAACTGAATATACCTTCTGCGATGGTAGTCATCAGGGTCGCCTGCGGGGCACCCAGTGCCTGGGTTGGATCCATGCCGGGACGGGGAAGTGCACCGGTAAAACCATAGGCCTGATAAAGCAGGTTCAGAACCGGGGCGATGGCGAATGCACCTACAACAGAGCCGATAATGAGAGCAATCTGCTGTTTCCAGGGCGTAGCACCTACCAGTTGGCCGGTTTTCAGGTCCTGCAGATTATCATTGGAGATAGCGGCAATGCTGACAATAACACTGGTAATAAAAATAGCAAATGCGGTGGAGAACATAGCGCCGCCTGGCATATCGAATACTTCAAAGGTCTTGCTGAGACCAAGAACAACCAGGGATGAAACAATAATACCCAGGATGCCTATGCCGGAAATCGGGCTGGCGGAAGTACCAATCAGGCCGGCCATGTATCCGCAGGCAGCAGCTACAAAGAAGCCCATGAGCAGCGCAACCAGAATTCCGGTGAATACATAGGTTAAAGTAATAGATAACGGCAGATTGAATCCGCTTGCAAAAGAATAAAAGGCAATAAACAGACCAACCAGGATCACCAGGAAGATAATACCGGTGGTCTTTGGATCCAGGTCAATATCGGTATGATGGAGTGCTCTGGCTTCAGCCGTTTTGTTATCGCGAAGTGCAGCAATGGACATTTTTACCCCATCAATAACCGGTTTAATCAAGGTAATCAAGGTCCATACCGCCGCGGTACCGATACAGCCTGCACCAATAAAGCGGACTTTGGAAGCCCAGATGGAATGGGCAAATTCAGAAGCGGCCTGGCCGGCTTCCGGAGTCATTACACTGGTCAGGTATGGAACAAATACACCCCAGGAAAGAAGAGTACCTACGAAAATGGCGATGCCGCTGGCAATACCGATGAGGTAACCGGCACCAAGCAATGCCATGGAAAATCCCATCGGGAGCTGAGTGGCGGAAGTCCTGCCAAGGGAAACCCAGTGGCTTACTTCAGAAGAGGCTACATGGAAGCCGTTGGAAAGAAGGGAAAAGAGAGCGGCTACGAATGTACCGCCTACAATATCCTTCATACCACTGGACTTTCCGGATTTACTCTTTCCCTCAGCCTTGTCCTTGCGCATCTGGCTGCCTACTTTGAGAATTTCTGCAGCTGCACGGCCTTCCGGATAAGGGAGGTCGCTGTTTACGACCATGGCACGGCGGAGTGGAATGGTAAATAAGACACCCATAGAACCGCCACAGGCACAGAGCAGCAGTGTTTCCCAGAACGGGAATCCCTGCCAGTAACCCAGCATGAGCAGGCCTGGAAGGATAAAAATGATAGCAGAAAGAGTACCTGCTGCAGAGGCCTGTGTCTGAACCATGTTGTTTTCAAGAACATTGGAATCTTTAAAGAAACGAAGTACTGCCATAGAAATTACTGCAGCCGGAATGGAGGATGAGAAAGTAAGACCTACTTTTAATCCAAGATATACATTGGATGCAGTAAAAATTGCAGTAATCAATATACCCAGCAGCATGCCGCGCAATGTAAGTTCGGGCAGACTCGGATATTTCACCTGTGAATCAGGTGAAGAATTTTTGTCTGGCATTGTGAGCCCTCCTATCTTAATCCTGTATCTTATAAAGAGGAATAAGATGCAGTTAATATATTACTATATTATATACGATTTGCCGGGTTAGTAAATGAATTATCTGTAAAGTGTATAAATAAGGCTATATATATATTAGTTAGATAAGTGATATACATAGCGAAAGACATTTATAATATTCTATAATTAAATGTAATCGGCGAAATGATAGCCGAAAGGAATAATTCCTGACTTGAAATTTATGGGACAGAGAAGAAGGGAAGAATATACTATCCATTAATGCTATAATGGATATAATTCAAATATGGATAATTGAAGTCCAGGGAGCTGGGAGAGGATTATCCGATAAGATAGTTCCAAAACAACCTTCAGGAGGATAACAATGACAGATCAGGACAGACTTATTGAAATGATTATGGATGAGTTTAAAGGATTGGCCAGACATCCAAGACCTTCTCACCATGAAAAGGCAGTCAGTGATTATCTGGTAAACCGCCTTCATGCTCTGGGGGTTACCGATGTAATCCAGGATGATGTATATAACGTAATTGCCAATGTGCCGGCTACAGCAGGTTATGAGAAGGCTCCGCTTACTTTGATTCAGGGGCACATGGATATGGTGTGTGTGGCCAAGCCGGGATATCCTTTTGATCCGCTGACCAGTGAGATTAAATTAATCCGTGAAGGGAATATTCTTCATGCTGATCATACAAGCCTGGGAGCTGATGATGGTGCCGGCGTGGCATCTGCACTGATTCTGCTTCAGCTCGGGGTAGAACATGGCCCGCTGCGTATTATATTTACTACCGATGAAGAAACCTCAATGACCGGGGCGACCCATCTGGATTCCCGGTATATCCAGGATCTGGATTATATTATTAATGTAGATTCTGAGGAACTGGATGTTATCTGTATGGGGTCTGCCGGCAGTTGCCATACCCGGTTTACACGGATTATCAACTGGGGGGAAACTGCTGATACTATGGCGCTTCACCTGCAAACTCATGGGTTCCGTGGTGGCCACTCCGGCGCAACCATCCATCAGGGGAAGGGAAATGCTATTCAGGCTATGGCAGAAGCATTGCTTGACCTTAGGAATGCAGGAATAGACTATCGTCTGTCCAGCATTAATGGCGGTGATGCATCTAACGCAATCCCGGCTGACTGTGATGCAATTATTGTCATCAGTCCGGATAATGAAGGAAAGGTCAGAGAAGTACTGCATGCATGGTCTGAAAAATTCCACAGAATGTTCCATGGCATTGAAGATCAGGCCGAATTGCTGATTCAGCCTGATGAAGTTCCGCAGAGTGTGTTCTCTGCTTCGGATACAGAAATGCTGGTTGATTTGCTCTGCATGTTGCATAGCGGCATCTATGTGATGAATCAGACCTATGCAAACCTTCCGGAACTTTCAGCTAATATTGGTACCATTCAGACTACGGAAGAGGCGGTATCCTTTGAATATCTGCCAAGATCCGGAGAAGATGACCGGCTGCAGGATTTACTCCAGAAGCTGCCACTTTTTGCCAAGCTGACCGGATTTGCCTATGAGCAGGGAAATGCAGAACCGGCATGGACGGTGAATACAGAAAGCAAACTGGCTCCAATTTATGAGAAAGCTTTTGAAAAGATAACCGGCCGTAAGCCCCGTACAGAAGCTATCCATGGTGGGCTGGAAACCGGACGGTTCTATCATCTGAATCCATCGGCCGATATTATTTCTGTAGGTCCGAATACCCATGCCATTCACAGTGCCGATGAATCTGTAGAACTGGATTCTATTGCCATAATGATTCAGGTCATTGCAGAAACACTGAAAGCTTTAAAATAATCGGGGAAAGTGACATTATCCCAGGAAAAGCATATAATAGAAATATTTAAATCTGTATGTACTTAAAAGGAAGGGAATCTATGTCATTTGAAAAGGTAAAAAGTTATTTTGCAACATTAGGAATGGAAGACCGCTGTATCAGTTTTACTGAACCCACGGCTACGGTTGCAGAAGCGGCTGCTGTACTTGGAGTGGAAGAAGGCCGTATTGCGAAAACCATGTCATTTCTTCTGGATGGAAAACCGCTTATTGTGGTAGTTGCCGGAGATGCCAGGGTTGACAACCATAAGTATAAGACAGTTTTCCATAAGAAGCCAAGTATGATCCCCGGAGCTAAATGCGAAGAATTTATCGGGCACAAACCTGGCGGAGTATGTCCGTTCTGTCTCCCGGAAGGGACTCCGGTATATCTGGATGTGTCCCTCATGCGGTTTAGTGAAGTATATCCGGCGGCAGGAACAGATCATAGTGCCGTCAGGCTGAGTCTTAAGGAACTTGAAAAGTGTGCTCATTCCCGTGGATATGTAGATATCTGCAAAGGCTGGGAAATGAAATAAATGGTCTCTCACTGGTAAGTCAGCAGAGGGAAGTAAAAAGAGGTTGCGAAAATGATTTTTTGCAGCCTCTTTTTTATGATAAAATAAATAGGATATGCTGTTCAGACAGAAGGGGGGATTTTATGACTGGATCACCAGAAGCGGTGCTAAAGGAATACTTTGGTTATGACAGTTTCCGTACAGGGCAGGCAGAAGTGGTCAATTCCCTTCTGTCAGGCCATGATGTGCTGGCCATTATGCCCACCGGCGCGGGAAAATCGATTTGTTTTCAGGTGCCGGCGTTGATGATGACGCATGGGGTGGTTGTGGTTTCTCCGCTGATTTCTCTTATGAAAGATCAGGTGGAATCACTGATACGCCAGGGGATTGCGGCTTCCTATGTCAACAGTACGGTTCCTTTTGGGGAGTCAATTGAACGACTGAGGGATTTGTACCGGGGAAAGATAAAGATTCTGTATCTGGCACCGGAAAAGCTGGAACCATCTTATTTTACCGATTGTCTCAGACAGGTGCCGCTGTCCATGGTGGTTGTGGATGAAGCACACTGTGTATCGCAGTGGGGACATGATTTTCGTCCCAGTTATGGAAAAATCAGAACATTTGTAGATTTGCTGCCTCATAAACCGGTTGTGGCGGCCTTTACTGCCACGGCTACACCGCTGGTAGAAAAAGATATAAAGGAAAATCTGGGACTGGTACATGCGGATATCTATCGAACCGGTCTGGACAGGCCCAATCTTTCTTTCCGTGTGCTCCGCGGACTGGGGCGGGAAGAAAAGGAACAGCTGCTTTTAAGGTATGTAAAGACCCATAAACAGGAAAGCGGTGTTATTTATTGTGCAACCCGGAAGGCGGTAGATTCCGTTTATACCCTTCTCCGAACCCATAAAATACAGGCGGGGAGGTATCATGCCGGCCTTAGTGAGCAGGAAAGAAAACAAGCACAGGATGATTTCTCTTTTGACCGTCTGCAGGTTATGGTGGCCACCAATGCGTTTGGTATGGGTATCGATAAGAGCAATATACGGTATGTAATTCATTATCAGATGCCTAAGAGCCTGGAAGCCTATTATCAGGAAGCCGGAAGAGCTGGACGGGATGGAGCCAGAGCCGAATGCATCCTGTTGTACAGTGCCCGGGACGCAGGGATTCAGAAGTACCTGCTGGCGCAGAGCGATCTGCCGGCAGAGCAGCTGGATATTGAGTATCGCCGTCTGAACCAGATGATTAATTACTGCAGTACGTCGGCTTGTCTTAGAAATACCATCCTTACGTATTTCGGGGAAACACCGGAAGATACGTGCGGACACTGTTCGTCGTGTGAAAATGCAAGGGCACGGGTGGATATTACTGATGTGGCCGTGCTTATATTCCGGACCATACGCAATGTCAATGAGTCCTTTGGCGTCAATGTTATTGCCGATATTCTGAAAGGGAGCCATTCCAGGAATATCAGGGACAGGCACCTGGATCAGCAGATGACGTATGGAAAGCTGTCTTTTGAGAAGACTGAACATATCCGGGATACGATTCATACACTGATGGCCGATGGATATCTTCTGCAGAAAGGAGAGCCCTATCCTTCCCTGTACCTTACGCCGATGGCGATGCGCGTCCTGTCAGGCAATGGCCGGGTGATGGGTCCTGCTGTTGGTATGGAGCGGATGGCGGCCGAACAGGTTATTGACAATCTGAAATCCACCGGAGACAGAGGTGTCCTTTTCGAGCAGCTTCGGAGACTTCGAACACAAATGGCTAAAGAGGAACAGGTACCGCCTTTTGTTATCTTTTCCGATGCTACGCTGGAACAGATGGCGGCAGTCCGCCCTGTGACAAGGGATGAACTGAGACAAATCAGTGGCGTAGGGGTATTTAAACTGGAAAAATATGGCGAACGGTTCCTGAAGCTTATACGTGATGAAGGCAATGAGGAGACAGAGACTCCTCGGGAAGAAAATAAAAATCTGGCTGGAGAACGGGAACGGGGAGAAGCGGCCTGCATTTATGATTATCTGGTGTCGGTAAGGAACCGCATGGCAGATGATCAGGGAATCAAGCCATTTCAGATACTTTCCAACCGCACATTGATGGATATGTCGTTCCGCCGGCCGTCACAGGAATCGGAGATTAAGGCGGTTTACGGTATCGGTCCGGCCAAATTTGATAAATTTGGATTGTTGTTCTTAAACGCTGTGCAGGAAGCAAAGCATCGACTGGAACAGATTGAATGCACCGTGGATGTGGAATCACAGGATTCCGGATTCCATATATATGTGGAACAATGTATCTGGCGGATGAAAGACAGCGGGCAGTTGGATGATGTGACAGCGAACCAACTGAGAAAGGCTGCTGAAATGCGTAAGACGACCGGTGACTGGCCAGCAGGGCTTGGCAGTTCATACCGGAAAGAGCTTGCTAAAATAATGAAGATTTATAGACAGTTTATGGAAACATCAATGGAGGATATATGAGTTTAGCAGATACAAAATATCTGGACATAGTACAGAATATTCTGGATAATGGGGCGTTGGGGCAGAATCGCACCGGTATGCCGGCCTATAAACTGCCACACCAGATTATGCAGTTTGATCTGGAAAAGGAATTTCCAATTCTGACCACTAAATTTGTAGCTTTTAAGACGTCAGTAAAGGAAATTCTATGGATCTGGCAGAAGCAGTCCAATGATGTACGCGTACTGCAACAGTGGAATTGTCATGTCTGGGATGAATGGATGCAGGAAGATGGCACTATTGGGAAAGCCTATGGTTATCAGCTGGCAAAATATCACCAGGTAGACACACTGCTTAAGACATTAAAGGAAAATCCTCAGAGCCGCCGCATGGTGGTTTCTATGTGGAATGTGGAAGATTTGCCGGAAATGGCTTTGCAGCCATGCGCGTTCCTTACTATGTGGGATGTATCGGCAGATAACCGGTTAAACTGTATGCTGGTACAAAGAAGCGGGGATATGGGGCTGGGAGTTCCTTTTAATATGGCACAGTATGCAGCGCTTGTATGCATGATTGCCCAGGTGTCCGGTCTTCGTCCGGGGCTGTTTACCCATGTAATCAACAATGCACATATTTATGAGAATCATGTAGAGGCATTGAAAACACAGCTGGCCAGGAGGAACGAAGCCTATCCGGCTCCCCGCCTGCGGCTGAATCCGGAAATTAAGGATTTTTATGATTTTAAACCAGAAGATATTGTTCTCGAAAATTATCAGCATTTAGGGAAGCTGCCAATGAAGGTGTCTGTATGAGTTTATCTATTATAGTGGCTGTAGCGGCCAACGGCGTGATTGGAAAAGATAATCAGCTGATCTGGCATTTATCAGATGACCTGAAATGGTTTAAAAAATGCACTATGGGAAAACCTATCATTATGGGAAGAAAAACATTTGAAAGTCTTCCACGGCTTTTACCGGGCAGGACACACTTTGTTCTGTCCAGACGAAAAGATTACCAGGTGCCAGAGGGAGTGAGACTTTTTCACGATGTGGAGACACTTATGGAAAATCTTCCGGAAGGAGAAAATTTTGTTATTGGCGGAGAACATATCTATAGCCTTCTTCTGTCAAAGACAGATAAAGTGTATATGACCAGAGTAGGAAAAGCATATGATGGAGATGCCTTTTTTCCACCATTTGATGAAAAGGAATGGATAAAGGAGAAAGAATTCCCAGGCGAAGGGGACATACCACATACGTTCGTAATCTATCGCAGAAAATAATAGTTACAGGGGGTGTGAAAATGATTTTTCATTTTCACACCCCCTTTTTGCTGTTTAGATACAAATATGCACAAAATAAGTCATGTATAGAGACTGGGAATGGAAAAGGGGAAATAAAAGGGTAAAATATGTAAAAGCAGGTTTTTATTTGACAAAATTGATAATGACTCTTATTCTTATAGTTGGTATTGAGATTTTTTTTCAATTAGGAGGAACAGCATATGATGCCCCTTACCATGGTACGGACGGGAGAAAAAGTTATCATACGGAAGATTTCCGGTAACGATGATATCCGCCGGCATCTGGCTACGCTTGGTTTTGTAGTGGATACTATGATTCTGGTAGTAAGTCAGATGGCAGGAAATCTTATTGTAGAAGTTAAAGGAAGCCGGGTAGCCCTGGATAAGTCTATGGCACGGCGTATTTTTATCTGAAAGATGGATGGAGAGAAATGTATACATTAGATCAGGTGCCGGTAGGCGATACCGTGGTGGTTAAGAAAATCCACGGAGAAGGACGGACACGCCGCCGAATTATGGATATGGGGATAACCAAAGGGGTTTCTATTCTGGTAAGAAAGGTGGCGCCCTTAGGCGATCCGATAGAACTGAACGTTCGTGGTTATGAACTTTCTATACGTAAGGATGAAGCTGTTTCAATCGAGGTAGAATAATAAAACCGAATTCGAATACGGTCGTTTCGAATGAAAAAGGTAAAAGACCAGGAGACGGACATGGTCTCCGGAAGGAGCAGAATACAATGTCAATAAAAATTGCTTTAGCAGGTAACCCTAACTGTGGTAAGACCACATTGTTCAATGAACTGACCGGGAGTTCTCAGTATGTGGGAAACTGGCCGGGGGTTACTGTAGAAAAAAAGGATGGTCTTCTTAAGGGGCACAAGGATGTTATCATACAGGATCTTCCGGGAATTTATTCTCTTTCTCCCTATACTCTGGAAGAAAAGGTGGCCAGAAATTATCTGGTGAATGATCGCCCGGATGTTATTCTGAATATTATCGATGGGACAAACCTGGAACGAAACCTGTATTTGACCACTCAGCTGGCAGAGCTGGGAATCCCTATGGTGCTGGCAGTAAACATGATGGACCTCGTAAAGAAATCAGGGGATCATATCAATCTACAGAAGCTTTCTGAACTCCTTCATTGTGAAGTGGTGGAAATCAGTGCACTGCATGGAACCAATTGCCGTAAGGCGGCAGAGCTTGCTATAGCGCAGGCCGGCAGGACAGTAGATGAACATGCGCATGTATTTACCGGAAGTGTAGAACATGCTCTGGCTCACATAGAAGAGTCTGTTTATAATATGGTGAAACCAGAATTGCTGCGTTGGTATGCTATCAAGATTTTTGAAAGGGATGAAGAAATGGCATCCCAGGTTCACCTTTCTCAGCAACTGCACGATCATCTGGAAGCACATATTAAAGACTGCGAAAAAGAGATGGATGATGATGCAGAAAGCATTATCATCAATCAGCGGTATGAATATATTACCCGGATTATCGATCAGATTCTGACAAGAGGAAAACAGCTTCACAGTATGACTCTTTCTGATAAGATCGATTCCGTGGTAACCAACCGTGTCCTTGCACTCCCTATATTTTTCATAATTATGACGCTGGTCTATTACATTTCAGTAACTACGGTTGGCGGATGGGCCACAGACTGGACTAATGATGTGTTCTTTGGGGAGATAGTGAATGATGCGGCTACTTCATTCCTGGCATCCATTCAGGCACCGGATTGGCTTTCCGGCCTTATTGTAGACGGTATTATCGGAGGCGTTGGTACGGTTCTGGGATTTGTGCCGCAGATTCTCCTTATTTTCTTCTTTATGTCCCTTCTGGAAGACTCAGGATATATGGCTCGTGTTGCTTTTATCATGGACAGGATTTTCCGCCGTTTCGGACTTTCAGGAAAGTCCTTCATTCCGATTCTGGTAGGGATGGGATGCGGTGTTCCTGCGGTTATGGCTACCCGTACGATTGAAAATGAACGCGATCGCCGCATGACTATTATGCTCTGCACATTTATTCCCTGCTCAGCCAAGGCGGTCATCATCAGTATGATTACGTCCACATTCTTCCCGGATTCCATATTCCTGGCTCCGGCCATGTATTTCCTGGGGATTGCGGTTATCGTACTTTCAGGTATAGCCCTTAAGAAGACGCACCTGTTTTCAGGGGATCCGGCTCCCTTTGTTATGGAGCTTCCGGCATACCATATCCCGTCCATGAAGGGTGTACTGATTCATATGTGGGAAAGAGCCCGTGGATTTATCATCAAGGCGGGGACCATTATCTTTACCGCCTGCGTAATCATCTGGTTTTTCTCCACATTCAATGCCCATCTGGAAATGGTGGATATTGAAAACAGTATGATGGCCTTTTTCGGAAATGCTATCAGCTGGATTTTTGCCCCGCTGGGACTGGGCAGCTGGAAGGGAGCCGTTGCAGTTATTTCTGCAGAAATGGCTAAGGAAAACGCTATCGGTACACTGGCTGTACTGAATGGTATTACTTCAGACGCGGATGAAGCGGTCATGGCTGGCATTGCCGGTATGTTTACTCCTCTTGCGGCTATGTCCTATATGATTCTCAACCTGTTTGATCCGCCATGTGTAGTGGCTATGGCGACTATTGCTCGTGAAATGGGTGACAGAAAATGGGCAGCTGTTGCTATTCTGTTCCAGGTTGCCATTGGTTATTCCATGGCCCTGGTAACCTATCAGCTGGGAGGCTGGCTGTTCTATGGTATGCCATTTGGCTTAGGGCAGGGAGTGGCGATTGTACTCTGTCTTGCAGCGCTGTACTTTATCCTTCGCCCAGCACCGCATGATAAGGCATCAAATGAAACCCGAGAGGGGGCAGCGGCATGAATGGTCCCTCGTATGTAGTAGTTGGGGTACTTATTATCCTGTTTGTACTGGCGCTTCGAAAAGCCTACCGAACCATATTTGGCGGCGGATGCGGTTGTCATGGTGGCGGTGGGGACTGCTGCAGGCAAAAGAAACATACGGATAATAAAAAACCACCGTGCTGTCAGTAATTTCATATAAGGCTAAAAAAGGATGTAATTCGAAAAGGGATTACATCCTTTTTTGCTATGGATTATGAAAAGAGGTAAAAACGAAGATATCGATAATTCTCACGGGGACTGTTTCCGGTAACAAAGGATTCAGGAATTCGGGACAGCAAAAAACCGCTGTGTGAAAATATATATCACACAGCGGCCTTAAATTATACAGTGAATATTATCGTTCTCTCGTACGGCAGAGACCACGGTCGCAGTTTCTGAGGAAAGACAGCAGATGTTCAATTTCCGGTGTAGAGGAGAGCTCCTGTTCCATCTGGTTGATTGCATCGTCCAGGCGGAGACCAGAACGGAAAATCAGGCGATAAGCGCGTTTTAGTTCCTTCTTAATATCCTGGTTAATATGGTTTCTGGAAAGGCCTACACTGTTAAGGCCCACTACGCGAGATGGATTTCCGTCCACAATGACAAAAGGACATACGTCCTGAACAATCTTGGACATACCACCTACCATGGCTACGGAACCAATCTTGACGAACTGATGGATTCCGGACATTCCGCCGATAACAGCATGGTCTTCCACCGTTACGTGGCCTGCCAGCCCGGAGAAGCTGGAAATGACAATATAATCTCCCAGATTGCAGTTATGAGCTATATGTACATAGGCCTGAAGCATATTGTGCGAGCCAATATGGGTTTCCTGATTTTCACCGGTTGCGCGGTGGATGGTGCAGTATTCGCGGATACTGTTGGAGTCACCTATGACTACGGTGCTGTATTCTCCATGATATTTCAGGTCCTGAGGTTCTTCCCCGATTACGGCATGAGGGAAAATATGATTATTCTTTCCCATGCGGGTATGGGCACCGATAACGACATGTGCGTCGATGCGAGAACCTTCACCGATTTCACAGTCAGGTCCGATTACTGCATATGGACCGATAACAACATTTTTGTGAAGAACGGCGGTAGGATCTATGATGGCTGTCGGGTGGATCTGTGGGTCCACATTTTTTATAACTTTAAGTTCCATTGTCCTGCTTCCTTCGTAAATTGATTTTGCTTTATTATTGCTTTCTTTATAACATAGTCAGAATTTCTTTTGTTTTTAGAAACAGCCAAAAGAAGAAACAAATAAGCAAAATTCTTCAATTTCACAAAAATGCTTGGCTATGCTACATAATTTAGCTAATTTTCTCTTTTAATCACATGATTTTTCATGTGCGCCTGCCGGTTCCTTATCCGCCAGGTAAAAGAGGAAATTCGCTTCGGCACAGTGAACTCCGTCAACGGTGCCTTCGCAGTGGACTTTGCCCATACGGCCCACAATCTTAAGGATGGTGGCTTTGGTGGTCAGTACATCGCCAGGACGTACCGGAGTACGGAAACGTACCTTGTCCATGCCGGTGAACATAGGGATAAGACCTCTGTTTTCCTGAGGATACATGAGGGCTACACCGCCTACCTGAGCCATGGCTTCACAGATTAATGCGCCTGGCATAACCGGTTTTCCCGGGAAATGTCCCTGGAAGAAAGGTTCATTGATGGTTACACATTTAATGCCGATAGCGTACTTCATCGGAACCAGTTCTGTGATACGGTCTACCAGAAGCATCGGATAACGGTGCGGAAGGATGGACATGATTTCTTCAATATTTATTTCCATGATACGAAACCTCCTGATTATACATGCAATTCATTGCGTATCTTTCTGATTATACATGCAATTCATTGCGTATCTTTCTGATTATACATGCAATTCATTGCGTATCTTTATCAGCTTGGCAGATAATTCTGCGTTCAGCTTGTGGCTGCCCAATACAGCTATGATGTGGGCATGCATCGGTCCAATCAGAGAGATATCACCGAGGATATCGAGAATCTTATGACGAACCAGTTCATCAGGCCACCGTGGCTGAGACAGGCAGGCATCTTCGGAATAGATTACGGCGTTTTCCAGTGTACCGCCCTTGCCAAGGCCCAGTTTTTTCATGGCTTCCAGTTCCCAGGTGAATCCAATGGTACGGGCGGAGGCAATTTCCTTAAGATAAGATTCCGGTGTAATGACCAGATCAAACATCTGCGTTCCCAGCATAGGGTGCGGATTGATGGAAGTGAATGTCACTCTCAGACCATCGTAGGGGAGAGCGGCAATGAACTTGTTCTTTTCGTATACCGAAACACTTTCCGGAAGATTGAAAACCGATACCGGCTTGTCCTGGGTTTCTATACCCGCTTCACGGATTAGGTCTACAAACGTTCTGGCGCTGCCATCGCCGACCGGCGGTTCCGGAGAATCCATTTCAATGATACAGTTGTTGATGGATAATGCATATAGTCCGGATAAAAGATGTTCTACTGTAAAGACTTTGGCATTGCCGTTTTCCAGGGTGGTGGCACGCATGGTGTTGGTCACATATTCAATATGGGCCGGGACTTCAGGATGACCGGGAAGATCCACTCTCCGGAATCGAATACCCGTGTCCGGTTCAGCCGGCAGCATGGTAAGCGTTACCGGTATTCCGGAGTGAAGCCCATTCCCACGATAGGAAACGGCTTTTTTTATAGTATGTTGTAAATGTTCCACAATGAAACTCCCTTCATACAGGTGAAAAAACACATCATTTAATTCTACTATGTTCTGACATCTCATGCAATGCGGGAAGCTATAAATTAAGAAGTAAGATATAAGATTATCCTTTGTAAAAACAGGGAAAATCCTGTATAATTGAAATGCAAATGATTTGCATTCTCATTAACGTTCATATAAAGGAGTCATAATGAATCAGCTGATAATTGCCCTGATTATTCTGGGCCTGACTGCGTGGTTTGTATTTTCCCTGCGAAAAGTCATACAGGGAGCTGCCGGGTGTGCTCGGTGTGGTATTTCTTCCCTGAGGCGTCATAAGAAGGGGGCGTCTGCGTATGCGACCGTTAATGGGCATCCGGTCATTCTGGACAGGAGAGAGGCACAGAAGAGACGGGAATCTCTCCGGCAGGCAATGATGACCCGGCGGAAGAACTGACAACCAGCCCTGTGCGTAGCAAAAAGAGGGTTGTAACGAAGTAAGGCCTGTGGCCATGGGTTTCGTTACAACCCTCTTTTTTATTTTTATTCAGAAAGGATGCCTGTATACTTTCTCTGAAATAGGGTCAGCGATTTCTGCTGTGGGTAAAAAGCATGGTTACGAGAAGGGCACCGGCAGCAACCAGAGCTGTGATGCCACCTGGGGCGGCTCCGGCATAGTAAGAGATGACCAGTCCGGACAGAATGGCGAAAAAACTGTAGCCTACAGAGGCTATAAATGTGGTTTTAAATCCTTTGCGAAGCTGTAGGGCTGAGGCTACTGGCAGGGCAATGAGAGAGGAGATAACCAGCATTCCTACAGAACGGATGGAAATAGCGATGGCAGCGGCAACCAGAATGGAGAAAATGTAATTTATGGTCTTTACATGGACTCCGGCGATGCGGGCTGCCGTTTCATCATATGCCAGGTAAAGAAGCTGGTGATAAAAAATAATAAAAGTGGCTACAGCAGCGAGGCTGAGGGCGGCCGTTACAGCCAGGTCCACGTTGCTTACGGTGAGTATACTTCCGAACAGATAGGCACTGGCGTTGGCATGAAGCACCCCGGAGGTTATCAGGGTGATGGCAATGCCTACGGAAACAGACAGTACAATAGCCAGAATCAGATCCGTATATTTTCGGAAATACTGACGGAGAAATTCAATAGAGACACCGGCAACAGAGGTAAAAATAAAAGCAGAAGCAATTGGACTTGCCCCGAAAAACAGGCCCAGGGTTACGCCGGCCAGTGAAGCGTGAGCCAGTGTATCACCAATCATGGAATACCGTTTCAGTACAAGGAAGATACCGATGCATGGGCAGAGGATGGCAATACAGATGGAAATCAGCAGCGCGTGCTGCATAAAGGTGTAATCAAGCATGGAATGATCCCTCCCTGGTCATATATTCATCCAGATAATGCTGAGGCGTACACAGGTGGCCATGCCCATTGGCAATATGATACAGCATACTGGAATATCTGGCGGCAGCGTACAGATTATGCTCTACTGCAAGAATGGTGAGCTTTTGCTCAGTGTTTAACCGGTGAAGAACAGCATAGATTTCCTTCTGGCTGCTCACGTCCACGCCGGTGGATGGTTCATCAAGAATCAGCAGATCTGGATTGCCCATAAGTGCTCTGGCAATAAGCATTCTCTGATACTGGCCGCCGGACAGGTTACCAACCAGTTCTTCAGCCTGAGACTCCATACCGGTTACTGACAGGATGGAACGGACATCAATTGAGTGCAGGTGAAGTATACGACCATAGGAATGGATGACTTCTTTCACAGTGATGGGGAATGCAGAGTCTGTATCTTTTTTCTGCGGAACGTAGCCGATGCGTGAAGCGTTGATACGGATGGAACCGTGGGTGGGTAGAATGAATTTGAGAATCAGACGCAAAAGTGTAGACTTGCCACATCCGTTGTTGCCTACAATGGAGATATAGGCTCCTTTGGGAACATTCAGGTTGATTTCTGACAGGAGATAAGGCTTTTTCCCAGTGTATGAAAAATTTAAATCAGTTATTGTAATCATAGACACCTCATATGGTTGAATTATCCTTACATCTTACTATCATTTGAGTCAGATAGCAACCTGAAAAACTGTGTCTATTGACACCTCTGATACACTAAATAAAGGAGATGAGATTTAAGAATCATTCTTAAATTAAGAAAAGGAGATCTAAATGAACTATATAAAGAAGGCAGGGGTCATGGTGATGGGAGTGCTCATGACCGCTATAATGGCTGGGTGTGGAACGGTAGAAACCGGATTTTCTCATGATGGACGGATTCCTGTTGTTGCTTCCTTCGAAGCGACAAAGGAAATAACGGAAGCCATAGGAGGAAATAAGGTTGAGGTACTTACGGTAATTCCCGAGGGGACAGAACCACATGAGTTTGAATTAAAAACGGGCGACATTCAGAAACTGCAGGAAGCCAGATTGTTTGTGTACAACGGGATGGGAATGGAGCCATGGGCAGACCAGGCTATCCAGGCGGCAGATAATTCGAAACTGAAAACGGTGAACTTATCCAGTCACATTACTCCGATTCCACTTGTAGATCCGGAGGAGCGGAAGGAACATGGTGCTTATGATCCGCATGTGTGGATGGGGCTCAGTGAGGCTAAGGCTGAGGCTCTGGCTGTTAAAAATGAATTGCAGAGTGTTTCGCCGGAAAACAGGGAATATTTTGAACATAACTACAGGCAGTTTGCTGCTGAGACGGATGCGCTGAAAAAGGAATATCAGCAGAAATTCAGTCATGCGCCCAGAAGAGAACTGGTTACCGGACATGCGGCATTCGCCTATCTGTGTCGTGACTTTGGGTTGACGCAGGTAAGCGTGGAAGATGCATTTGCCTCTGGGGAACCTTCAGCAAAGCGGCTGGTGGAACTGGCGGATTTCTGCAAGGCTCATCATGTGAAGATCGTGTTTACGGAAGAGTTGGTAAGTCCTGCCGTATCCCAGACACTGGCGGAATCAGCGGGAGCTTCGACTGAATCCATTGATACGTTGGAGTCATCGGATGATAAGAGCTCGTATGTAGAACGGATGAGAAGGAATCTGGAAAAAATTTTGAAAGCCATGCAATAAAATTATTAGCACTCTCTTGACATGAGTGCTAATAGTGATATAATCAAGATGTAAGGCAAGACAAACCGAATAAGCTGATTACCTTACCTGAGAAAAAATTACAGATTGTAATTTAAGAAAAGGGGTCTTTTGTATGCGTAGTTTGCTTCCAATGTTTGATGATTTCTTTATGGATGATGGTTGGGATTCTTTCTTTGATAATGCTCCGGCTATGAGGAATCGTATCAGTGTACCGAGAGTGGACATTGAAGATAAGAAAGATCATTACGAAGTGGTTGCTGATTTCCCGGGGTTTACCAAGGATCAGATTCATGTGTCGTATGAACATGGTGTGCTCACTCTGGAAGCCCACAAGGATAACAGCAAGGAAACCAATGACAAGGATAAGAACTTTATTCGTAAAGAAAGATATGCCAGCGATTTCCGTCGCCAGTTCGCAGTAAAGGGGATCAAGGAAAATGGGATTAAGGCTGCTCTCCATGATGGCGTACTGACCATTACCCTGCCGAAGGCTGAACCGGAAATTGATAAGGGACCGACACATATTGCCATTGAATAAGCGGAGTATGGCAGTGGATAACTGATAGTCTGAAAAGCAAGTATACTGAAAAAACAGGTGAACCAGGAATCACCTGTTTTTTTGTGCGTCATTAGTTAACCTCATATAAAATAAAAAGTTGACTAATGATATCTTACGGGGTATCCTTAATGCATCAGCATAAGATGAATAAGGTAATAAGGGTTATAAAAAGGAGGATACCAGAATGGAGTTATCCTGCAGACGCATTATAGAACTGGCAGATAAGGTGATGGATGGACAGGAAATTACCAGAACAGAAGCGATGGAACTGATTCATACCTCAGATGCAGATACGATGGTCCTTCTGGCTATGGCGGATAAGATCCGGCAGAAATTTAAGGGGAATGGGATTGACTTCTGTGCCATTGTCAATGCACGAAGTGGCCATTGTCCGGAAAACTGCCGGTTCTGTGCACAGTCCGGTTTCTGGAATACCGGAGCCAGGGTATACCGCCTGCTTCCGGAAGAACAGATTATGGATATGGCCAGGAAGGCCAGAGATGCTGGTGCTGTTCGTTTTTCTCTTGTAACCAGTGGACGGAACCAGGATCATGCAGGAGAATTTGAAGAAATCATTCACGTGGTGAAAAGAATCCGCAATGAACTGCATATGGAAGTGTGCTGCTCTCTGGGGTTGATTACACGCGAGCAGGCCTTGCGGCTTAAAGAGGCCGGTATCACACGGTTTCATTGCAACATAGAAACAGCGCCATCTTACTTTCCGGCTATCTGTTCAACCCATACTATGGAAGATAAGGAAAGGCTCATACGCAGAATACAAGATGTGGGGATACGTGTCTGCTCAGGAGGTATTCTGGGATTGGGAGAGACATTGGAGCAGCGGGTGGAAATGGCATTTAAGCTGAAAGAAATGCATATTGATTCTGTGCCGCTCAATATTCTGAATCCGGTCAGGGGGACGCCGTTTGCTCATAACCGACCGGTTCCTCCACTGGAAATTCTCCGTGCATTTGCGGTCTTCCGTTTTGTTCTTCCGCATGCATTAATCCGTACGGCCGGAGGGCGGGAGGTCAATCTGCGAAGTCTGCAGGCACTGGCTATGAGCGGCGGACTGGATGGCATTATGGTAGGCGGATATCTGACTACCGGCGGAAGAAATCCGGCACTGGATAAGCAGATGACGAGAGATCTGGGCCGGTGCGTTACTGGTTCGGAACGGGGAATCTGAATATTCATGATTGCATATTGTCACATGCGGTATATACAGGGAGTGACCTTTCCTGATGGAAAGGTTGCTTCCTTATTTTTTATGGATAAGCCGGAATGTATGGTATAAAATAAGGATACGTTTTTATCATGCAGGGGAAGTCCCTCAGGAGGAATTATGAGTTTCTGTAATGTTTGTCCCAGAAGCTGCAAGGTGGACAGAAAACAATCCATTCATGAAAAAGGAAGGGCCGGGTATTGCCGATCCGGTATGCTGCCCATAGTTTCACGGGCGGCCCTTCACCACTGGGAAGAGCCCTGTATCAGTGGAACCCGTGGAGCTGGTACAGTATTCTTTGCCGGGTGTAACCTGTCCTGTGTATATTGCCAGAATTATGAGATATCTGAATTGATGCATGGAGAGGAAATCAGTGTGGAAAGGCTCAGACAGATATACTTTGAACTGATTGCCCAAGGGGCCCATAATATTGATCTGGTGACGCCTACTCATTTTACCCATGCTATATTTCAAAGTCTGAGGGAGCCGCTTCCTGTGCCGGTGGTGTATAACTGCGGAGGGTATGAAAGTGTTCATACCGTAGCCTTTCTGCGTAAAAAGATACAGTGCTGGTTGCCGGATTTGAAATATTCCCTTCGGGAACCGGCAGCGCGGTACAGTGACGCGCCGGATTATTTTGAAAAGGCCACAGCGGCGATTGAGCAGATGTACCGGCAGACCGGACCTTATGAAATAGGAAGTGACGGCATACTGAAAAAAGGGGTGCTCATCCGGCATCTGATACTTCCGGGAAATCTGGAAAATACAAAGGGAGTGCTCAGGTATGTGGCGGAAACATTTGCGCCGGGGCAGGTACTGTTTTCTCTTATGCGGCAATATGTGCCGTGGGGACGAGCCGCTGAATTTCCTGAAATCAACCGCCGCCTCACAGAAGAGGAATATAATGAGGCGGAAGCCTGTATGGAAGAACTGGGAATCGTAGATGGATACACGCAGGAAGCTGACTCGTCTGATGCGGTGTATATTCCGGCCTTTAATGGGGCAGGGGTACGGGAACCATCCAAAGAGGAGTTCTGATGGTCTGGCAGGGGGACGTTTTTTCAGAATATGGGACCTATGGTATAATAAGATGTCATTATTGTTTTTCCGGGGATAATACCATATACCCGGGGTTAAAAAGGAATAAAAGGCATGAAGAATAAGGAAAATAAAACGTCAGTGCCTGCGTCAGTATGGGAGTCTATTGTCGGAAATGATGGCGAGGAATCTCACAACGAAGCAGTGCATGAGGATTCTGAAACCGCTGCTGCAAAAGCGCAGGATGATACGCCGGATCAGGATGTAGCAGCACCGCAGGAACATACGCACCGCCTGAAAAAAAGCCTCAGAAGGGCTTCGGAAAAGGCGAAGGAACGAAAAGAAGAGAAAAAAGAACGTAAGTTCGAACGCCAGATGCAGGAAAAGCGGAATCAGAAGAAGCTGGCAAAGCAGCAAAAGTATGAAGAAGCCAGAAGGAAATATTATGAATCTCGCCGCCGGGGGAACAAAATCACACTCTGGATTGGTTATGTCATGATTGCTGTAACCGTGGTTATGCTGTTTATCTGGGCTGGACAATATTTCTATCAGATTCAGAAACCGGAAGCACATGGTACAGTAACTGTTGATATTCCAGCTAATGCCACCGGGGCGGAAATCGGGAATATGTTGGAAGAAAAGCATGTTATTTCCAATGCATTCGTATTCCGTACAGCCCTTGCGGTTAAGGGGGATAGCAAGAAACTGCAGGCTGGTCATTATAAGTTTGATCAGGGAATTACAGTTAAGGAAGCCATTATTGAGCTCCATAAGGGCGGTAATGACTTTGCTACGGTCACCATTCCGGAAGGCTATACGGTATCCCAGATTGCTGAAGCATTAAAAAAGGCAGATATAAAAGGGGCGGATGACTTTGCAGCGGAAGCTGCCTCCTATGGTCCGCTCACCTATATGTATGGTCCTGAACCCGCACAGGTAAAAGGAGAGGGGTTTTTGTTTGCGGATACCTATGATATCCCAAAAGACTATACGGCGAAACAGCTTTGTGATCTGATGTATGATCACACCGATAAGATGCTTTCGCCCGAGATAAGAAGAGAAGCTGCAGAAAAGAAAATGAGTCTGCATGATCTGATGACTATTGCCTCCATGGTTGAAAAGGAAGCTAAGTTCAGAGAAGATCAGGTGCCGATTGCTTCGGTTATTCTGAAACGGCTGGAAATCAATATGCCGCTGCAGATTGACGCAACTATCCAGTATGCCCTGGGAAAGCCGAAAGAACATTTGTCGATCGCTGATACGCGGATTAATTCCCCGTATAACACTTATCGTCGGACCGGACTGCCGCCAGGACCTATTGGGGCACCGGGGATGAATGCCATTAAGGCGGTTCTGGCTGCAAAACCTGGAGAATATCTTTATTATGTAGCAAAACCGGATGGACATCATATATTTACGCGGACTCTGGATGAACATGAGGTCGCTGTGGCTTCAGTTAAGGGGTAACAGGCGATGACGCATACAATACAGGCAGTTCTTGATTCTCTGGAAGCCTATGCAGAAGAGCACAGTGTGCCGATTATCCGGAAATCGGAGCGAAAGGCACTGATTGAAGCGGCCAGAAAGGCATCACCGGCACGGATACTGGAAGTAGGGACAGCTATTGGCTATTCCTCTCTGCTCCTTCTCCATGAATTTCCGGAAGTGCATATTGATACCATTGAGGTGGATGAACAGCGCTACCGGATTGCTGAGGAAGCCGTGGAAAAGGCAGGAGTCAGTCATCGCTGGCATGGTCATCTGGGAGATGCGGCCAGGGTGATTCCCACTCTGGAAGGGCCGTATGATTTTGTATTTCTGGATGGCCCCAAGGGGCAGTATCTCCGGGAGCTAAAAATGCTGGAACCACTTCTGACAGCTCATGCTGTCATTGCAGCGGATAATGTGCTGTTCAGAGGACTGGTGATGGCAGAGGGACAGGTTCCTCATCGATACAGGACACTGGTTATGCGCCTGAGGGATTATATCCGCTATGTGAACTCAGCCTATGATACAATAATTGATGAAGAAGGGGATGGGCTGGCTGTTTCTGTTAAGCGTTAAAATAGCATAAATGATTCAGAAAGCAATCCACGCTGTGAAAGATGAGAAATCATTTCCTTCACAGCGATTTTTATGATTATATACAATATTGATGTTTTCTCTGATTCAGGAGGATAAATGAAGAAAATCGAATTGCTGGCACCAGCCGGAAATATGGAAAAAATGAAGATGGCCATTCTGTATGGTGCAGATGCTGTATACTTGGCCGGAAAAGGGTTTGGTCTTCGCGCATATGGTGGAAATTTTGATAATGAAGAACTGGAAGAAGCTGTGAATTTTGCCCATGCAAGAGGCCGCAAGGTATATGTAACGGTTAATATTATTCCGAGAAATGATGATCTTCGCGGATTGGATGATTATCTCCGATTCCTGGAATCTATTCATGTGGATGCCGTATTAATATCTGATTTAGGGGTATTCAATCTGTGCAGGGAAGTGGCACCTGGCCTTCCTATCCATGTAAGTACACAGGCCAGCGCGGCTAATTGGCGTACGGTAAAGGCATGGAAGGATATGGGTGCGGAACGTGTGGTTATGGCCCGGGAAGTCTCTCTTAAGGAGCTGGCGGAAATTCACCGGAAGGTGGATGTGGAACTGGAAGTCTTTGGCCACGGGGCTATGTGCATTTCCTGGTCCGGTCGCTGCCTTCTGTCCAACTTTTTTACTAATGGTCGTAGACAGTCCAACAAAGGGGAATGCGTTCAGGTATGCCGGTTTAAATATTCCGTTGTGGAAGAAACACGCCCAGGACAGTACTGGCCGGTGGAAGAAGATGAACACGGAACCTACATTTTCAATAGCAAGGACCTGTGCATGATTGACCATGTAAAGGATCTGATTGAAGCCGGGGCAGCCAGCCTGAAAATTGAAGGACGCATGAAGAGTGTATATTATGTGGCCGCCGTAGTGGCAGCCTATCGAAAGGCTATTGATGCCTACTATGAACAGGGAGCGGACTATAAGCCGGACTGGAGATGGCGTGCGGAACTGGAAAAGGTATCCCATCGTCCATACACGACGGCATTCGCTTTCCAGAATCCGGACTATACAGCACAGGAATATGAAAAGTCCCAGCCAGTACAGTCCTATGATTTTGTAGGGCTTGTGCAGCCGGGACAGGGAGAATCAGGCCGCGTGACCGTGCAGCAGCGAAATCACTTTACCACCGGGGAAACACTGGAATGTCTGACTCCGGCGGGCGATGTGTTTAATATTACCGTGGGCCGACTGTTTAACCAGGAGGGAGAAGAGGTGGATAAGGCACCGCATCCGCTGGAAATTCTGACAATGGAAACGGAACAGAATCTTCCGGATTATACGATTCTGAGGAGGCCAAATCATAATGGATGATGAACAATTATATATAGAGGTACCTGCTTCTACAGTGAATTATGTAAACCGGATTCTGGAAGGGTATGAATATCTGGGAATCCTTACAACCATTAATGCCAAAAGGGCTACCTGTGTGGTGCATACGACAAAGGATACCCGGCCGCTTGCCATAGAAGTTCTGAAGAGTATTGATGACGTACCGGTGAAGATACTGAGAAACCGTGAGGAGGCAGAATAGACGGCAGGCAGTAAGGTTGCAGATATCAAGATTAGAAGCCTTGCATTTCTCAGATTACAGTTTTAAGGGCTGTGTGAACCATCTCATGTTCACACAGCCCTTAAATGTTTGGATATTAATCTATATGCCACTTCGAGTCAGCACTTCTTCAGATTCTTAATTTTTTATCAGACGAAAACCGGGAGGAAACTGACAGATGAGAAGAACCATCCGAGGTGGTATACTAATAAGAAGTCAGATTTTGACTGGCGTTTAATCCGTGATTCATGTGTAAACCATTTATTACGAGGAGAGGCTCAGAATGAAATCTACAGGGTTAGTGACAGATTTTTATCAGATATCGATGACGTATGCGCTGTTTCGGCTGGGGCGGCATGAAAATCAGGTAGTCTTTGATCGTTTTTACCGGCAGAATCCTTTTGGCGGCGGATATACTGTAGTGGCAGGGCTCTCTCATCTGACAGAGTTTGTCAATAATTTTCGGTATGATGAAGAAGATATAGCTTATTTAAGAAGTCTTGGAATTTTCAGCGAAGAATTCCTGTCTTATCTGGCCGGGTTCCGCTTTCATGGGGATATTTATGCCGTTCCGGAAGGGACAGTCGTTTTCCCTGGAGAACTGTTGCTTCGTTTCCATGGAACCACAGCAGAAGCCATGCTGATAGAAACAGGTCTTTCTATGATTATGAATCATGAAAGTCTCATAGCGACTAAAGCCAGGCGCATCCGTACGGTAGCGGGCAGTGATGCACTTATGGAATTTGGACTACGCAGAGCGCAGGGGCAGTCGGCCGGACTCTGGGGAGCCCGCTCAGCCATGATTGGCGGGTTTAATGGGACCAGTAATGTGGAAGCTGGTCAGCGATTCCATATTCCTGTACTGGGGACCATGGCTCACAGCTGGGTAATGAGTTTTGACCATGAAATTGATGCTTTCCGTGAATATGTAAAATGTTATCATGAGAACCTGATTCTTCTGGCAGATACCTACAATGTGCTGGAAATAGGTGTACCGGACGCGATCACGGTTTTCCATGAGTTAAAGGCACAGGGAAAACTGCCAAAAGTATATGGCATCCGCATTGACAGCGGGGATCTGGCCTATCTGTCCAAAGAGGCAAAGCGAATGTTTACAGAGGCCGGATTGCCGGATGCCATCATCAGTGGATCCAATGATCTGGATGAATATCTGATTCAGTCACTGAAACACCAGGGCGCTACCATAACTTCCTGGGGGGTAGGAACCAAATGCATTACTGCAGATGGCTCTTCAGCTCTGGGTGGAGTCTTCAAGATGAGTGCCAGATGGGAAGATGGCAAAGTTCAGCCGGTAATGAAGATTTCTGAAGATGTGCATAAGATTACCAATCCGGGCATTAAGGAAGTATACCGCTTCTATCGGAAGGATAATGGAAAGATGATTACCGATCTGGTATGCCTTCAGGGAGAGGAAATCCGGGAAGATAGGGATGTGGTTTTCGTTACGGAGGCAGCTCCCTGGAGAAAGAAACACCTCCGGGCTGGATCGTTTACTGTAAGACCTCTTCTTAAGCCTCTGATTCAGAAGGGAAAGGCGGTAAAATTACCGGAGATTTCAGAAATCATTGATTATGCAAATCAGGAAATGGCTACGTTGTGGCCTGAATATACCCGGCTGGTCAATCCGGATATTATGGAAGTTAATCTGTCCTGCAGACTGCAGGAGCTCAAGAAGGAAATTATTGCCAGAGAACTGGCAGACAAACATCATCTTACCTGATAGTAGTCGGGGAGAGGGCTATGATATTTTTCCGTGAAAGGAGAATTTATGAAAAAGTGGTTATGTGCAGCAGCAACTGCAGGATTTTGTGCATTGAGTATGACTGGTGTCTTTGCGGATAATCTGGTGCTTCCACAGGGAGAGGTTTTGCCGCTTACTGATAAAGTGACCGTCTGGAACGGTCAAAGTTCTTTTCTGGGGACATATGTGTCTGAGTTTCTGGAATCAGACAATCTGGTAAAGACACTGGAGAAGGAGTTTACCAAAGCTGGCATATTTAACGAAAAGCACAAACAGAATGCAGAAGAGCTGGCGAAACTGACAGCTTCTCTTCTGAAGAATAGCCGTATGTATCAGGTGCGAAGTGAAGTAAACAATACCTTCTATACTGGATTTGTGGTTTCCATGCCTGTATCGGATAAGGATAAGGCAGCTCTGGAACGGCTGATTGATGAGAGTGTACTGAGTGAAAAGGGGGTACAGGATACCAAAAAGCCTGTGCAGGATATTCTGGGGGAAGCATTGGGAAGAGCGCTGAATAAGGAAAATCAGGCAGTCAGTGTCAGCGATGTTTCTAAAGTCAGGGAAGGAAAATCTCAAAAGGGAATTGATTATAAGGAAGTACATGCTCACGTATTGATTAATCAGAGCGGCTTACTGCTTCCGGTTTATGCAGGCGGTTTTTCCTTAGAGAACAAGGAAGGTACAACCTATAATCTGATTCTCACGGATGAAACGGCAGGAAATTATTTTGAACCTATTCTGCAGGAAGCACTCAGGAGAGCCAGCCGATGAAACGCCTGATTGCAGGAATAGCTACACTGCTGATTGCAGGCAATGCAGTGGCTCTGGCTGAAGAACCTGCTACAGCGGGAGCAGAACTTCATATGCCTTATGAGGCAGCGGAAACCATAGATACGGTGAAGGATACGGTAAATCAGCAGATGCAGGCAAAGATAGCGTTGCAGAATTATTTTAAGCGTTCTGTAAAGCTGGCTGATGGGGTGATGCAGAAAGCTTCTTTTCCACGTCATGTTTCTTTTTATCCTGTGGGAAGGGCAGAGTCTTCTCAAGGGACACTGCTGATTTCCCAGAAGGGGAGGCAGACAGCAGCATTGGTCTTCATGATGGATTCACTGGCTGATGATCCGGTTCTGGGAGGATTCTTTGCTGCAGATACCATGCCGGAAGCTTCACAGAATATTCTTACGTTTTATGGTCGTATGCAGATGGCAGCCGGAGATATCATTAATGCCAGTCTGCTGCATGGAGTAGAGGCCGTAAGGGATGAGGATTTTCCACTGCCATATGATTTTGCCGCTGTGGATGTAAATCAGATTCACGGGCCAACCCTTCTGTCACAGAGACCAAGAATCTATGTGGCGGATATGCGCATGGTGGCATCGATTGACGGAATACTCTTTCCTCTGCACATACGTCAGTATCTGTTCCGTTCTCAGGCACATATTCATTTTATGACGGTAATCTGCCGGGATAGTGAATTTAAGCTGGTCAAAGAAAAATCAGATGAACTGGTCAGGAAAATGGCACAGTAAAAACAGGGGTTGCGAAAGTAATTTCTTTCGCAACCCCTGTTTTTACTGTGCCCTGTCAGCATGGGAAGCTGATTGGGAATGCATAGTGTCATAAAACATATGTATTATCCGGGCCCGGCTTTGGGATTCATTGAATTTCCATGGGCCTTTGCGTTCTTCCTGCGGATACAGGCTGATCTGCGCTCCTCCGATAAGGTGCTGTCGCTCCACTATGGTTTCCAGCGGCAGTTCCGGATTATTGTAAATATCCCACAGAATCATCATTGTGGTAGTACGGCCCATGCCAGCTTCACAGTGAAAATGAACCCATGCATCCGGCGGCAGGCTCCGCATAAAGGAAATGAACTGACGTATGGTGGCTTCGGATGGGGGCGTATGGTCGGTTATGGGAAAGCGGACATAATGGAGCCCGGCCCGGGCGGCTAAGGCCTCCTCTGTGCTGGCAGACTGTACAGTGATTTTTTCTGCATCGGCCGGTTCTTTCTCTTCATTCAGTGAATATACCGTGACCTGAGTGCCACAGGTGGATTGAATCCGTTCTTTTTCGTCCTGACAGACCGCTTCCGTTGTCTTATTCCGGTTGGCCCAGTTGCGGTTGCCATACCAGCTTACCGCATTTCCGTTAAAGAACCCGTGGGATTCCTGGCGGAGATCAATCAGGAAAACCGGGCCGCCTGAAGCCAGATATTTCAGATGGCGCGCAAGGGCGGGGATGGCCATACCGGAAGGCTGTGCGCTGCCGGATATACGGAGTCTGTCAAGTCCTTTGCGGGAAGGCAGGGGCAGCTTATGAGGCAGAGATAAATCAAAGGCGGATGCCGATGTCCGGAAATGGGAAGGGAAGGGGGAAGAAGCGGAAGCGTCCAGTCTCCACAGGCGTCCATTAAAGTACCCCGGCGCCGGAGGAATTTCCTGCTGGAGCGGTATGGGCGAATGCATTTCCGCCGCGCCGGAGCCGCAATATCCGGCAAGGGAAATACAGGAAGTCAGGAGAAGGGTGGTCAGCCATTGTAGTTTCATTGATAAATACCTCAGGAAATTAACAGTTGGAGCTATGATGCATATATCAGTTTCATTGTAGCACAGGAATTTGCCCGGGGTTCCATTATGCGGAGGATAAACGGAAAAGGCTATAGCATCCTTTCTCTTTTTAAACTAAAATAAAGGAAGCATTGTAATGACCGTGGAGGGAATTATGAATCGTATTCTGAAAAAAATAAGGACAGGCATTCTGGCAGCCGGATTTATCTCTGCTTCGGCGCTGGCCATGGCGCAGAATGTACTGTCTGTACCCGGACTGGGAACTATACCGCTTCCACATGATATGCAACTGGTGGATGGAAAAGGCAGTTCGGTGGAAAAAATGTTTATTGAGAACACGCAGCGTCCTGATTTTGGTGAATCCTCACAGGCTGCATTTATGGAAATAGTGGCGATTCCTCCGGGAATGGATCTGTTTGCTGAAAAGGGAACACATCCATTTAACCGGGCCCACCTGTATCAGCTGCAGATGAAGAAACCGCAGGGACAGTATACGGCGGGTGTATTTGTTGTGTCCGGCAATGGGAAAGAGCTGTTCCCGAATTCCCGGGTGCGTGCATTCTGGGATAAGGCATTCAGTGAGGGCAGTGACCGCCCTACGTCCTTATTTGGCCTTCCCAAGATTCAGCTGTCAGAGTATCAGAGTATATTCGATCGCTTTCTGGCATCGCGTAAAGGGAATAAGATGAAGATTAAGGTTATGTCCTTTGCACCTTGGCATGCTTATAAGAATGCGGATGGAACATATCGCTGGCAACAGGAGGCAAAGGCGGTGGTGACAGATTATCGGGGACTGTCTTTCCCGGTATGGATTTATTCTGCTTTTTTCAGAGAAGGTGATCAGTACTTTCTGATTTATCTGGAAGGAAGCCATATGGCAGGAGCAGAACTGGATGAGCCGTGGCTGGCTTCACTTTACCAGCTTAAGAGGGGGGACGGGGTATGAATGCGTGGAAAAAAAGATTACTGATTCTGCTGGGGGCAGTATGCCTTTCCATATCTTCTGTTCAGGCGGAAAGTTTTAAGGAAGATATGTCATCTGCACTTCCGAAGGAGTTTTCCTATACGGACATAGCCAGTGATTATTCCATTCAGTTTTTAGGGCAGTCTATGGAGTATCACATGGGACAGGTATCATTTGTTGATCCGAAGACAGAGAACTTTTCTTCCGGCTATCTTATTGCCGGCACCCTTCCGTCGCAGGTATCCGCTTATCTTCTGCCATATTTCAAATTGAATTTGAGCAGCAGTGAATGGACAGGCCTTTTATATATGAACAAACAGATTCTGAATGAAGATTCTCCCCTTATGCGTGAAATACGGAAAACCATGGGGTCCTGGGCAGAACGGGTTATTGGTACGGAAGGCCGGGCTAATTTGAAAATACACTTTACTGAAATGGAGCCGCTGAGAAAGGTGACACTGCAGAGTTTGCTGTATACGGCAGGCGGAAAGATTATTTTTGATTCCGATGGTCTGATTTATCCTATGTACAGCCGTATGTATTTTATGCGAAACGGGAATGATATTGATATGCTTATGCTGCTGGCTCCGGATGAAGGAAAGCAGCCACTGGTTTTTGCCATTGATGATGCGGCCAAAGCCATGTATACAAAGAGGCTGGGCAGTCTGTAGAGGGCGCTGGCCATGCGGGAAAGTCTGGTAAAAAAAGAATAGCCGGGAGCCGTGCTTTTTCATGGATATTCTTTTTTCATATGTGTTAATATAAAATTGTCAGAGTTTACTAATCTGGTGTGTTTTCGTATTCTCTTTAAGTCTTTCTTCGCATATCAGCGAAAGGAGTGTTCAATTTGGCATCAATCAGACGTCTTTATGTAAGAAAAAAAGAAGGATTCAGACAGGCAGAAACACGCCTGTGCAATGCGCTCAGAGAAGTTCTTGGGAATCGCATTGAAGGGGTGGCCATTTATCATCGATACGATGTAGAAGGTATCAATGATGCTGATTATGAACAGGCAAAAGTTACCGTGTTTTCAGAACCGCCGGTCGATGCGCTGACCGACAGCATGCCGGACGGCGATATGGTTCTGGCCGTAGAATTTTTACCGGGTCAGTATGATCAGAGGGCAGATTCAGCAGAACAGTGCCTGGCTATTCTCACAGGGAAGGATGGCATCCGCGTGCGCTGCGCACTGCATTATGTACTTACCGGGCATTTTGAAGACGAAGACAGGGCCAGAGTCCTGAAATTCCTGGTCAATCCGGTGGAATCCAGAGAAGCTTCCACGGCGCCGGCACAGACCCTTGATCTTCCGATAGAAGAACCGGGCGATGTTCCGGTCATTACCGGAGTTACCGGTATGGATGACCAGGGGCTTGACGAAGTTATCGCCCGCATGGGACTGGCGATGAGTCATGCCGATATGGTTATGGTGCGGGATTATTTCCGGGACGTGGAAAAAAGAGATCCTACCGAAACGGAGATCCGGGTGCTTGATACGTACTGGTCGGATCATTGCCGCCATACCACCTTTTCCACAGCACTGGAAGATATTACCTGTGAAGAAGGAAAATTTACAGAACCGGTGCGGAATGCGCTGAAAGATTACGAAACCACCCGAATCAGACTCTATGGGGAGAACATCGAACGTCCAGTTACCTTGATGGATATGGCTACGGCAGCAGTCAAAGCCCTTCGCCGTGCGGGAAAACTCACCGAAATGGATGAGTCCGAAGAAATCAATGCATGCACCATTAAGATTACTGTGGATACCGACCATGGGGATGAGGACTGGCTCCTCCTGTTTAAGAATGAAACACACAATCATCCAACGGAAATTGAACCGTTTGGCGGGGCCGCTACCTGCCTTGGCGGATGTATCCGTGATCCGCTCTCTGGACGTGCCTATGTATATCAGGCTATGCGCGTAACTGGATCCGGGGATCCAAGAACTCCGTTGTCTGAAACGCTGGAAGGCAAGCTTCCGCAGAAGAAGATTACAACGGAAGCGGCTGCAGGATACAGTTCCTATGGCAACCAGATTGGTCTGGCTACCGGGGAAGTAAGAGAATATTATCATCCGGGCTTTGTTGCCAAGCGCATGGAAATCGGTGCCGTTGTGGCAGCGGCTCCGGCCAGCCATGTGGTACGTGAACGGCCGGCACCGGGGGATGTGGTCATCCTGGTTGGCGGACGTACAGGCCGTGATGGTATGGGCGGTGCTACCGGCTCTTCCAAGGAACTGGATGTGGACTCTATCGAAACCTGCGGAGCTGAAGTACAGAAGGGTAATCCGATTACGGAAAGAAAGATTCAGTGCCTGTTCCGACGCGGAGAAGTAACCCGTCTGATCAAGCGGTCTAATGATTTTGGCGCCGGCGGTGTCTCTGTTGCTGTAGGCGAACTGACCGACGGGGTAGATATCAATTTGGATCGCGTACCTAAGAAATATGAAGGTCTGGGTGGTACTGAACTTGCAATTTCTGAATCCCAGGAACGTATGGCGGTGGTAGTACGTGCAGAAGATGCGGACCGTTTCATCGCTTATGCGGCAGAAGAAAATCTGGAAGCAACCATCATTGCCAGAGTAACTGAAAATCCGCGTCTGGTTATGAAGTGGAGAGGCCATACCATAGTGGATATCAGCCGTGAATTCCTGAATACCAATGGGGCAAGACAGACACGGACAGCACATATCACAGCACCGGATGCCCATGGATATTTCCATGAAGATCCGGTTGAATCTGTACATGACCTCTGGGTTTCCCGTATGGGAGAATTGAACAATGCTTCAGAACAGGGGCTGGCCGAACGTTTTGACAGCACCATCGGCGCGGGTACCGTACTGATGCCGTTTGGCGGCAAATATCAGAAGACCCCGGCAGACGGCATGGTGGCTAAGATTCCGCTTCGTCATGGGGAAACCGATACAGCAAGCTTCATGGCACATGGATATGATCCGGACCTGGCTGTATGGAGTCCGTTCCATGGCGCGGCGTATGCGGTACTTCTGTCCGTAACCCGTCTGGTGTCCATGGGTGCTGACTGGAGAAAGGCTTATCTGACACTGCAGGAATATTTCGAAAAACTGACCGATGCATCCAGCTGGGGTAAACCGGCAGCTGCCCTCCTCGGCGCTTATTACATGCAGAAGGTCCTCGGACTGGGAGCTATCGGCGGCAAGGACTCCATGAGCGGTACATTTGAAAATCTTCATGTTCCACCCACACTGGTTTCCTTTGCCATTGCGCCTGGGAAGGCCTCCGAAGCAGTAAGTCAGGAATGGAAAGAAAGCGGAAGCACCCTGGTACTGTTTGGACAGCCTAAGGATGCCAATGATATGCCGGATATGGATATATTCAAGGCACATGCTGATTTCCTGTACAGAGAAGTACAGGCCGGGCATGTACGTTCCATGAAGGCGGTAGGACATGGCGGTCTGGCCGTTGCGGCGGCAGAAGCTGCGTTCGGCAACCGTATCGGCGCCGTATTCAATGAGGCGATTCCGAAGAGCAGATATTTTGGTAATTTCTATGGAGCCATTCTGGTAGAAACCGATGAAGCATCGGCACAGGAATGGGCTAAGCAGCCATGTGTACGCATTATTGGCGTAACCGGCGGAGAAGATATGAAGCTCTTTGGGGAAACCGTTTCTCTGGATGAACTGCTGAAAGCGTATGAAGCACCGCTGAATGATATATTCCCGATTCAGGCGGAAAGTAGCACCCGTGAAATTCCGGAAATCCCATACTTTACACCGGCGGTAAGAAGCTTTGCCAGAGTGCAGGCAGCAAGACCTAAGGTGTTCATTCCGGTAGTTCCGGGTAATAACTGCGAAGTGGACAGCGCCCGTGCTTTTGAAAGAGCCGGTGCCGACACAGATATATTCATCGTACGCAACAGAGATCAGGCCGAACTGGCGGAATCAGTGGATGAAATGGTAAGACGCATTAATGAAGCGCAGATCGTTATGATTCCAGGGGGATTCTCAGCTGGTGATGAACCGGATGGATCCGGCAAGTTTATCGCCGCACTGTTCAGAAACCGCAAGCTGGAAGAAGCGATGGAAGCGCTGCTGCATAGAAGAGATGGTCTCGTACTTGGCATATGCAATGGATTCCAGGCTCTGATTAAGCTGGGACTGGTTCCGTACGGCGAATTCAAGCCGCTGACCGGAGACGCTCCGACGCTGACATTCAATACGATTGGCAGACATCTGTCCCGCTATGTGACAACCAAAGTGGTATCCGTTAAATCGCCGTGGCTGGCACTGACTAAGCCGGGAGACCTGCATAGCATTGCCATCAGCCATGGGGAAGGCCGGTTTATTGCCTCTCCTGAACAGATCAGAGCATGGGCGGCTAATGGACAGATAGCTACTCAGTATACGGATGAACTCGGTCATGCATCCTATGACAGCACATTTAATCCTAATGAATCCGTCTGGGCTGTGGAAGGCATTACCAGTCCGGATGGCAGAGTGCTGGGCAAGATGGGTCATTCGGAACGCCGGGGAGACAATATAGCCAAAAATATTTCCGGAGAAAAATATCAGCCGCTCTTTGCTGCAGGGGTAAGATATTTTACCGGTAAGTAGAATAAGGCAGAAGCGCCCGACTTTCTGCCGGATGGAGAACAGATATGCTTAAGATGAAAGATTTTCTGCTGGTTGTTGTTGCAGGTTATGCTGTTTACCAGATTGGATGGGTGGACGGCTGGACCGGTGTCAATATATTTCTTCTGATCTGCTCATTGCTGGCTCTGGCTATGTCCGTTCTGGATTTTACCGGAAAGCTGAAAAAGGCCGGGGAGGAAGAGCAGCGTAAGGAAGAAGGCAAAGAACAGGATAAACAGCCATAACAGGAATTGAAAAGAGGCAGAAAGGCCGAAAGGCTTTCTGCCTCTTTTGTTTCTTCGGTATGGCAGAAAATGCGGGTTATAGGACATTTTGTGTGTTTTTTAATGCCAATGGAGCTAGTGTTTATCGAGCTTCATTGGCATTTATTTTTTC
>PPYF01544495.1_pt1 | contig 63922 bp, 41 predicted proteins | sample 1559871 | NCBI WGS metagenome assembly PPYF01 (sample SAMN08240021, study PRJNA423297) | Human gut metagenome, whole genome shotgun sequencing project. | reverse complement strand
CAGACGATGAAAGTCTGACATGCCTTTATAAGTACGCATACTTCTAAAATTTGTGTCAACTTTTTTTAGTACACTACACTGTTTTTGCGGTGTGAAAAAGTTAGGATGGTGTGTGGCTCTTTGTAGTAGTTATACCGAACTCACGTAGTTATTATCCTCTTTTTCGCCATGCAATTCCCACGCATCTACTTTTGACAGAACCATTTAATACAGTAAAGATGGCTGCCAATACTCTGCCTCTCCCACTATGTCCTTCTGTCCTCCAACTCAAGCCCAATACCATCCATAGCAAATCTCCCAACCCTCCAATACTACACTTTCCACAAAACAGAATCCCCTTTTTTCAACTAAAAATCACAAAAAAGCAGTATATTTGCCAAAGAAACCATGACTTGCTGCCCAATTTCCAAATCTTTGTCATATGTACATTGTAGGAATTAAATAAACGAAACAGCAAATCTGCTTTCGCATAAAACGAACTAATAAGCTTTCTTTCTACTTATGTCCCAAAACAAAAACTACAATATTCATAATGACGGAAAGCAACCTGCCGATTCGAAACCGGTCACCTTTCCCAAAGCATGGCGCGATGATATCCGTGAAGCCGTTCAGGTTATGAACCGCGGCGGTATTATTCTTTATCCTACTGACACCATTTGGGGGTTGGGATGTGACGCGACCAACGCAGCCGCAGTCAGTCGCATCTACGAAATAAAAAAACGTGCTGACTCCAAAGCTCTGATTACGCTTGTCGATTCCGAGGCCAAAATTGATTTTTACGTACGTGAAGTGCCCGATGTCGCATGGGATTTGATAGAACTTACCACCAAGCCTTTGACCATCATCTACGACAACGCCCGAAATCTTGCTGAAAACCTGACAGCTGAAGATGGTAGCGTGGCTATACGTGTTACCAGGGAATCTTTCAGCCGCGAGCTTTGTATGCGCATGAAGCGAGCGATCGTATCCACATCTGCCAATATAAGCGGAACTCCTTCACCCAAAAATTTCCAAGACATTTCACCTGAAATAAAAGCCGCCGTTGACTACATCTGCACCTCACGGCAAGACGAAATGCAGAATCCCCCTGCTTCCAGCATCATCAAACTCGGTGCAGGAGGACTAATTGAAATCATCCGTGAATAATAAGGAAGTATGGAAACTGCCACCAGTATAAAAAACCGGATTGTGGAACGGATTGCGCAATGGAGCGAACAGCATCTCAGCCACAAACAGTCGATTCTGATTCTTAGTTTTATCGTAGGCATAGGCGCAGCTTTTGCCGCACAAACGCTCAAATGGCTTATCCATACGATAGAAAATCTGCTGACTTCCCATTTCGACGTTACGCATGCCAACTGGCTCTTCCTTGTATATCCCGTCATCGGCATTTTTCTGACAGCCCTCTTCATCAAATATATTGTACGCGATGACATTGGGCATGGCGTTACAAAAATCCTTTATGCGCTGTCCCGAAAAAAAGGAAAAATTAAAAGCCACAACTGTTGGTCAAGTGTCATAGCCTCAGCACTGACCATCGGATTTGGTGGAAGCGTGGGAGCTGAATCGCCAATAGTACTGACAGGTTCTGCCATAGGCTCGTATTTCGGACGTCTGTTCAATCTGAATCACAAAACACTTATGCTGCTGATTGGGTGTGGTGCGTCAGCAGCCATCGCCGGCATCTTCAAAGCTCCGATAGCCGGGCTTGTTTTTACATTGGAAGTACTGATGCTCGACCTGACCATGGCCTCCCTCCTGCCTTTGCTGGTAAGTAGCCTCACAGCAACGTGTATCACCTATGCCCTGACTGGAACGGATGCCATGTTCTCATTCAAGCTCAGTGACCCTTTTATCGTGGAACGTGCTCCCGCCTCCATCTTTCTTGGTATAGCTTGTGGCTTGATTTCCCTTTATTTCACCAGAGCAATGAATTCCTTCGAACAGGTATTCGGACGCTGGAAAAACATGTACGCCCGGCTGGCATTGGGCGGCACTGTTCTGGCCATACTGATTTACTTTTTCCCTCCACTATACGGCGAAGGCTATTCCACCATTTCAACCATCATCAACAGTACGGATGGAGCCGACATCAACACGGTTATGAACAACTCATGGTTCTACAACCATCAGGAATACTTACTCCTCTACTTCGGCCTCATCATCGTGTTCAAGGTCTTTGCCACTACAGCCACCAACGGTGGAGGAGGTTGCGGTGGAACCTTTGCCCCCAGCCTATTTCTCGGTTGTATCTCCGGCTATAGTTTTGCCGTCATTTGGAACATGTTTACCCCATTTGGAGTACATGTTCCGCTCAGCAATGCGGCACTACTGGGAATGGCGGGAGTCATGAGTGGCGTATTCCATGCCCCGCTCACCGGCGTATTTCTTATTGCAGAACTGACCGGTGGATATGACCTGTTCATTCCACTCATGATCGTATCGGCCTCCAGCTTCCTAACCATCAGGACTTTTGAGCCTAACAGCATCTACTCCATGCGTCTGGCACGTCGAGGCGAACTGCTCACACACAACAAAGACCGATCCGTCATGACGCTCATGACACTTGACGCAGTCATCGATAAAGAACGGCCTGTGCTCTCTCCGGAAATGACATTGGGACAAATTGTACAAATCATTGCACAGAGCAAATCCATACACTTTGCCGTATGCGACCGAAAAGGCTGTCTTCTCGGTATCATCAACCTCAACAGCCTGCGAAAGATTATTTTCCGCAGTGAATTATACCGGATGTACACTGCTGAACAGCTGATGCAAAAACCGAGCGCAATCTTGTATACAGAGCAGTCCATGCCCACCGTGATGGATACTTTTCAAAGTACCGGTGCCGGTACCTTGCCGGTCGTAGATCAGGAGAATATATACGTTGGCTTCGTGGCCAAATCGCATTTGTACTCACTTTACCGGCAAATCATGAAAGATTTCTCGGAAGAATAAGCACATAGTCTGAAACCTCTAGTTTATCAATTGATATGAAAAAGGAAGATTTGCGAATCGTCTATATGGGAACCCCCGATTTTGCGGTAGAAAGCCTCCGTCGTCTGGTTGAAGGAGAATACAATGTTGTTGGCGTCATCACCATGCCCGACAAACCAGTCGGCCGCCATCAGACAGAACTGACTCCTTCGCCTGTCAAGAAATATGCAATAGAAAAAGGCATAAAAGTGCTACAGCCAGCTAAACTGAAAGACCCTGAATTTATCAGCGAACTGCAAAGTTTGAAAGCAGATCTTCAAATAGTCGTTGCTTTCCGCATGTTACCGGAAGTTGTGTGGAACATGCCGCGTTTGGGAACTTTCAACCTGCATGCAGCACTCCTGCCGCAATACCGTGGTGCAGCCCCCATTAACTGGGCTATTATCAATGGCGACACTGAAACCGGTATTACCACCTTCTTCCTTGATCATGAGATTGATACTGGCAATATCATACAAAGAGTTCCCGTCCCCATTCTGGATACAGACAACGCAGAAGATGTACACGACAAACTTATGTTTCTGGGAGCGGATCTGGTAATAGAAACGGTAGACAACATCATAGCCGACAATGTACACCCCATTCCGCAAAGTGAATTCCAAACCACCGAAGCACTGCGCCCTGCTCCAAAAATATTCAAAGAGACCTGCCGCATTGACTGGAGTCGAGGTGTTAAACCTGCCTACGACTTCATCCGCGGGCTTTCTCCCTACCCCGCCGCATGGACAGAACTAGTTGGCAACGGCAAAAGACAAATGCTAAAAATCTTCTCCACGGAAAAGATATTCCAGTCCCACGCATTCCCCACAGGTACACTGGTATGCGAAGATAAACAAATATTGAAAGTTGCACTGCATGATGGTTTCCTTCTGCTTAAAGAAATACAACTGTCGGGTAAAAAACGTATGCAAACAACAGATTTCCTAAGAGGTTTCCGCGTGGAGGAAGGAATGCATCTGGAATAAACTGCAGGTGAATAGCCTTATGAAAAAGTTTAGACGTGTAGCAGAAGTTCTGGGGATCGCTCTTCTCATATACGGATGCTCCGCTTGGATTGCATCAAGAGAACCTAATGAAAAAATCTGGCTTCACCGTTGCAACTCTATAGAGAAGTATCATGAGAAGAACAAACAATTCTCCAATGTCGAGGTAGATATCATATACCGGGGCAACGGCATTTTTGATGTGACTCATGACGCAGACACTTCCTTTTATTTGAAAATTGACCCCTACCTGAAAGAAATCGGGGACAACGACAATAAAATCTGGCTGGATATCAAAAATGTGTCAGATTCCAACTGCGTGGAAATGTGTGCATCACTTGAAAGACTTTGCAGAAAATATGGAGTAGATAAAGAACAGCTGATTATTGAAGGCGGCAACTGGAAAGCCCTACGCATATTTACAGAGAATGATTTCTATACTTCCTATTATGTCCACTTTCCCGCACCTCAGAAGTTGGAAGAGGAAGAAATAGAGCAATATGTGGATTCACTGGAATACATCGCCGCCACCCATTCCGTCGACGCATTATCCTTTCCCGGCTGGTGGTATCGCGACATTAAAGACAACCTCAACAGTTCCATCGACCTGCTCACCTGGATGCACCGAAACACGAAATGGCAATTTTACATGCGTCCCATTCACTTCAGAATGATGGACGATCCCCAACTCAAAGTTGTCTTAATCAAGTCGAAAGGAGATTTTCACCGGTAATTCCATCTGCAACAAGCATCACAGAACAGGTTTTCCTCCTGCACATTATAGAGAGCAGGGAATCGGGAAACGGACAAAAGAAATAAATACCCGATTACTATCAGCCCTTGCTCCAAAGAGTAACAGCAAAGGAACGCCACAAAAAACATATGAGCAGTTGCCTATACTTACCGGAAAGATATCACGCTGCACGGAAGTGAAAAGTTCATTCTAAATTCTTCTTCACCGTGCAGTAATATGGAAACACGACTGGCGGTATTCATAACGCACATAGCACAATCCTCTCCGCCGCAAGTCATCAAGCACTTCGGCCAGAATCTGCTTAAGCTCGGCCGGCCAAACATCACGCTGAGGAGCCTTTTCGGGGTCATAGACAGGCAGATACTTGTTATAAGTAATATCAAATGTGGTTCCGTGCTGATGACAACTATTTTCCGTCGCATTTACATTGACCCGACGGAGTTTCTTCACGTCTTTCTCCGTACGCAGCACGGAAGTGACCAGCAACTTATAGAATGGCAATCCCCTGGAAGCCAGCGAATCTATAAAGCTTCTGGATATTTCTTCCAGCAGGCGAGCCGCCCGTGGAACCAGATAAGGGATGGAATAATCAAGGTCTTCTATCACATAAAAAGGATTTTCCCCGACATAAACCAACTCATCCAGCCTTTTAACCGCTTCCTCGCGATCCGCTATAATTGAAATGCCCAAGCGCTGTGCCGTGCGCAATTGCAAATCATTCATATCCGGAAATCCTCTGTTGTACTCACCCGAACGACGGAACCGGTATCCGGTGGCAGGACGGCGTCGGGCGGCCAAAGGCACATCCTTTCGGGGTAAGGACATGACCGAGTCAACATGTCTGCTATGAAGCAGAATGCTGTCCACCGGCTCCTCATCCACAAGGCGGACCGTCGGACGCTCCTCCGTTTCCGGCCAATTCAGGCAAACTGTTACGATAATTATGGGAGAGAAAAAGACAAGAAGTCCTCTCCAATGCTTTCTGACAAACTTTCCTGGTGTTAATCTCATGTAGCTTCAATCAAGCGGCCGTTTTCATCCTTCTGTACCGCCAAATAAATTAGGTGTTCACACTTTTCGCCCTGCAAAAGTATAAAAAAATAGTATCGATTCCTACGGAATATGTAAATTTGCACCGAAAAAGTCGAGAGCCAGTTCTGAATAAAACTCCAAACTCCATGATTGAAAAGCATTTTGTTCTTGAAGAAGCCGACCCGGCCATTTTCTTCGGCGTCGGAAACAGTAACCTCCGCCTGCTGCGTGCCCTTTGCCCCAAACTGCGCATCATTGGCCGTGGCAATGTCATGAAGGTTATGGGGAGCGAAGAGGATATGGCCGAATTTGAGGAAACATTCAATGCTTTGGAAAAGCATTGCACAAAGTTCAATCTTCTTTCTGAGGAGGATGTACTGAACATCGTCAAGCGCCACCCGTCCAACGGCGAGACACCGGGCAATGTCATTGTTTACAGCACAAGCGGAAAGCCCGTCACAGCCCGAACGGAAAACCAGCGCCGGCTGGTAGAGGCCTATGCAAAAAACGACATGCTCTTCGCTGTCGGCCCTGCAGGTTCAGGAAAGACATATACTGCAATAGCCTTGGCTGTCAGAGCCTTGAAAAACAAGGAAATCAAGAAAATCATTTTAAGTCGGCCCGCTGTCGAAGCCGGCGAAAAACTGGGATTCCTCCCCGGCGACATGAAAGAAAAAATTGACCCCTATTTGCAGCCACTCTACGACGCACTTGAGGAAATGATTCCGCCTGCCAAACTGCAGGAATACATGGCGACCAATATCATACAGATTGCGCCGCTGGCCTATATGCGGGGACGCACACTCAACGATGCCGTTGTCATCCTCGACGAAGCCCAGAACACAACCACCGCACAAATCAAAATGTTCCTGACCAGAATGGGATGGAACACCAAAATGATTGTTACCGGTGACAGGACGCAGGTCGATTTGCCCAGTTCCATACAAAGCGGGCTGACCGAAGCCATCCGCATACTCAGGGACGTACCAGGCATTGCATTTATCGAAATGGACAGAAGCGACATCGTGCGCCATAAGCTCGTGACCAAAATAGTGGAAGCTTATGAACAGGATGCCAAACGTCGCAAAGAAGAAAAAGAAGTGCAGACAAGTAAAAAAGCAGCAGCCGACTCCAACGGTTCCGCCCTGGCCTGAAATGAAACAGAACACGGAATAATGTCCGAAAGAAGAACCAGGTTCAGGATTTTGTCGTACCTTTGTAAAAGAATAACCACGCTGCTGTCTCACAGCAGACAGGTGCTCCCCAACGCAAACGAAACAGTAATTCAAAAAGCATAAGAAACTATGAGTGCATTAACCCAAACAGACTTCCACTTTCCCGGACAGACCAACGTGTATCACGGAAAAGTGCGCGATGTGTACAGCGTAGGCGACAAACTCGTCATGGTAGCAACCGACCGCATCTCGGCTTTCGATGTTGTGCTTCCCAAGGGAATCCCCTTCAAGGGACAAATGCTCAATCAGATTGCAGCCAAATTCCTGGATGCCACTACCGACATATGTCCCAACTGGAAGCTGGCCACGCCCGACCCCATGGTAACAGTAGGCGTGCGCTGCGAAGGATTCCCCGTTGAAATGATTGTGCGCGGCTACCTTTGCGGTTCAGCCTGGCGTGCTTACAAAAGCGGAGTCCGCGAAATCTGCGGCGTAAAGCTTCCCGAAGGCATGAAGGAAAACCAGAAGTTCCCCGAGCCCATCATCACGCCGACCACCAAGGCGGAAATCGGTGAGCACGATGCCGACATCTCCAAGGAAGAAATTCTGGCACAGGGTCTTGCCACTCCCGAGGAATACGAACTACTGGAGAAGTACACGCTCGCCCTCTTCAAGCGCGGCACCGAAATGGCCGCTGAGCGTGGACTCATTCTTGTCGACACCAAATATGAATTCGGCAAGCACAACGGCACCATCTACCTGATGGACGAAATCCACACTCCCGACTCCAGCCGCTATTTCTACAGCGAAGGCTATGAAGAGCGTTTCAACAACGGTGAGCCGCAAAAGCAGTTGTCCAAGGAGTTCGTACGCGAATGGCTGATGAGCAATGGTTTCCAAGGCAAGGAAGGCCAGCAGGTTCCCGAAATGACCGATGAAATCGTTGACAGCATTTCCAACCGCTACATCGAACTCTTCGAGCACATCACCGGCGAAACCTTCAAAAAGGAAGAGGATGACAACCTCGCTGCACGCATCGAAAAGAACGTAACAGCTTACCTGAACAAATAAGACACGACGGCACCGCGTGCCGACCGATTCCCCATCCAACAGTGCGGAATGCCTTCTTGAGGTGTTCTGCACTGTTGCCATATAAGCACTTTGTGCTTTTCATCATCTCTGCCCGACTGCCCTCCACAAAAAGCAACAATCGGAGGAAAAAACCGTACGGCTGCCACATACCCCCTACTCGAAAAGGAATTTCCGTCCACACGCCCTGCCCCCTCTACACAGTCAGTACTTTAGAAAAAACACTTGGTACTTTAGGAAATTCTATCCTTACTTTTGTTTTTTCTAAAGTACTGACTGTTTCTTCACTGTGCAGTTTTCTTTCAGGGAGTCCCTTGATTCACCCACCACGGACAACGGGTAAGAATTTACCGCACACTCGGAAATCTCCAGGAAATGGACTGTAAGAGGAAGACGGTTGCTGTCCGCTTCGCCGACTCTTGCCATTCCTATAAGAAGGAGCCATAAGGAACGTAAACAAACGGATACGGAAATATATCCCTAAAAAGGCCAACTTCAATGATTCCTCCGAAAAAAAATCAATCGGTTCCAAAACCAATTCCACAGAAGACCAAGGGAAAAACCGAATTTTCAGCCCCCGTTTTGCTTTGTCAAAAGATAAAACTATTTTTGTTGCATAGCTGCTGAACTCTACCAATGCGGATAAAATCCGGAAAACGACCCAATAAGGAAAAGCGAATATGAAAAAAAGCAATCCTACTTTTATTGACATTTTCTCTGTGCTTCATCACAAAAGTTCAAACCGTAGACGAATGTGTGGAATACATCCAACAACAGGGAAAAGCCCCAAAGAATATGTCTTTGAAAAATTCAAGGAGGTTGATGTCATCATTTTAGGAGAGAGGGAGCATAAAGACACGACACAATACGAACTGATTGTGGATATTCTCAAGGACCCCCGATTTGCAGAAGATATAGGTTATGTCTATACAGAAGCAGGAATAACCAATATGACAGAAGCGGCCAACATACTCATCAAAGGAGAATATGTTGACGATGAAGCGTTCTATTCCTCTGTCATAAGGTTTTATCGAAATTTGGATTATGAGCCATTATGGGAAAAATACAACGCCTGTAAATTCATCAAAGGACTATACACGATTAACCGTACATTGCCAAGTGATAAAAAAATCACGTGGGGACTGACAGACCGTCCCTGGAATTGATCAGAAGCTACTTATGAAGGCGGCGAATATAACTATTATCACGCATATCAGCATAGAGACAAATATTTGGCTGATAATTTTCTGAGATTATGCGATCAGCAACCGTTAAAAAACGGCCGTCGCAAAGCATTGATTATAACGAACTTCCCCCACGCCATAAAAATAAAAAAGGGAAGAAGAACCCCGGAAACCTTCGTTGAAACGACACAAGGTCATCATATTACAAACAAATTAGGGAAAAAGAATGTGGAGATTATATTATTCAATTCTTTCTATCCTGAATATTTCAACGCAAACTGCCAATTGTTTGCTGACGGCACGTGGGATGCCGCATTCGAGTTAACGAACTGCCAACCTTTCGCTTTCACCACTCTCCATTTGGGATATACAAAGAAAAAATACTTGGAAAACGCTGGGACAAATTGGCTGACGGCATTATCTACTACGTGCCTTTCTACAAGCATAAATATGTGATTGGAATCCCCGGACTGATCGATGATGATTTTTTCAAAGAATACCAAAGGCGAGATAGCATCACACGGAATCAGTCGATACCTCTTGATTTGAATAGTATAAAGAATTGGTTCAATACGACACGAGAAGTACCGCACGACGAATTTGAGGAAAGCCAAAAACAACAAATGAACGAAGTCATTAAGACATCAAGGAGAGTTCGGCGAAATCACGTAAACGGCCAACCATGTCGTTACAGATAATTTCTTGCGAAACCTAGAGATTCGACGAATTACCCGGGTACACGTAACCAAGAATTGTTGTAACCCTTAACCACGTGAACTTAATGAAATATAAGCAACAGGATTTTAAGTAATTAGTGATTACAGATTGGTAATACTGCAATGTCCTAATTGGGCATTTTCATTGCATTTCCTGCCTTTCATTTTTTTTGAACCAGTTTTCTAAACACCTATCTGACAATAACTTTTCTACATTTTCTTGTTTATCACTTTTTATTCGTACATTTGTAGACCTAAATCATTTGATATGCTTTTTAGAATCATCACCTTTACCATAGCCGTTTTATTTTCTGTTATTCTCCCGGCCCATGCAACAGTATATGAATATACTTTTAATGAAAAAACGTTCAGTAAGAGTGGAGAAACCGTTTTACTAAAAAACGTTTATTGGACTTTAAGCGTAAACAACCCCAGTCGCTTCGAATTTTCCTATACTGAAAACAAAGGTCAATGCATTAAGACCAAACTGGGCTATGCCATGAATCCACTATCACTAACGACTTCTGACATACAAGGGACTATAACCGCCATTAGCATCGAAACATCGGCAGAGAATACAAATACAAGCGTTTCCGTAAATGTTGACGACACAAAATTTGAGTACAACGGAAATAAAGAACCTTCCATCTCTACATCCACGAAAACCTACCGCTTCGTCGGGAATGCCAACGGAAAAATTTCCATCAAATGGAAGCAACCCAATCCAGCCGCCGTATATATCAGAAGTATCTCTGTTGAATATAATAATGGGGAGACCCAGCAGACACAAACCCTGAGTTTTCCCGAAAGCAGCTACACCGTAACACCGCATACCCCTTTTGAAGCCCCCGAGCTGGACGGAGCAAAGACATCCGTTACCTACAGCAGTAGCCAGCCGGAGGTCGCCACCGTCAATGCAAATACCGGCGCGGTGAGCATAGTTGGGTTAGGTACCACCGTCATACGGGCCACGGCTGAAGAAAACGAAGAGTACTTCGCCGCCACGGCCGAATATACGCTGCACGTAAAGTGGCCCAACAACCAAGCCGTTTTTGACCTCAGGCATCCCGAATATTTCGGCATACCGATTCCCGAGAGCGGAAATGAAAGCCCGGTAGAGAAAACCTTGCTGGCCGGCGACATCCGACTGCTCAACGGAGGTACAGGAATTTATCGTATGAGATTTTGGAATACGGGAAGTGCCTGCGAGCTACGAACCTACAAAAACAATTTTATCACCTTTGAAGCACCTGCCGGATTGAATATTGAGCGTATCGAACTGACCGGCAACCAGATTGCAGGGCTTGAACAGAATGGGGAAAAAATAGAGAACGGAATCTGGAGAGGAAGCCAGTCTAGCGTAACTTTCCAGATCACCGAACCTGTGTACATCTCGCAAATTGCGGTAACCTACTCAGGTGAGTACCAATTGAACGTCAGTACGGCGGGCTACGCCACTTTCTCGGCTGCCCGCAACTACCGTATGCCAGAAGGTCTGCAAGGAGCCATCGTCTGCGTCGAAGGGAGTACGGCACATGCCCGTTTTCTTTATCCGGCAGGCAGCATCGTCCCGGCCGGCGAAGCGTTGCTAATCAAGGGGGTAGCCGGTTCCTACACACTGTCTTCCGCCAATGACGATACCATCCTGCCTCGCGAAGACAATCTCTTGCACGGAGTATTGGTCAACGACACCCTTACGGCACCTGCCGGCCGTGAATGGTTCATCTTCGCCAAAAACACCAAAGGAGAACTCGGCTTCTACTATCAGAAAGACTCACACAACGGACAACAGGCAAGTAATCTGGCCAACAAAGCCTATCTGGAAGTGCCTGCCGACATTGCCCCGCAAGGCTTCAGCCTTCAACTTGACATCGCCGACGGTATTGAAGAACAACCAGTCAACGTTCCCTCACACCGCCCAATCATCTATACCCTGGCCGGAATACGCGTTGAACTACCCGTTTCACGCCTGCCTCAAGGGGTATATATCATAGACGGAAAGAAAAAATTAATCCCATAAATATTCAAAAATTAGTCCATACATGAAAAAATACATTTCCCCCAGTTCTACCTTGATTGAACTTCAGCCCGAAGGCGCGCTCCTTGCCAGCAGTAATCCCGACGAATCATTCGGTATCGGTCGCGAAGAAGTCGATAGCGAAGCCCTCAGTACCCGACGGGAAAACTGGCGCCCACGCTTGTGGGAGGAAGAATAAGGTGTGGCTCCTTTATGGAAGAAGATGTGAACAATCAAGGAAACAGAGTTTTCGCACCCCCCCACTGAAACACATCTCCCAATACACAAGGAAGCACGACCTATACCTTCTCCGCATGAAAAAGGAGGAACTATTTGTATACACACAGAAAAGAGTGGATTCGGTAAATTCCCAATCCGCTCTCTTTTTCCGCGAAAAAGAAAGACAGGTATCAGCCCTGTTCTTCTTGTGCTGAGGTCGCCAGAGAGCGGGCCGCAACATAAGCGGTTGTCCACGCAGCCTGCAGGTTAAAACCACCGGTAATAGCATCCACATCAAGCACTTCTCCTGCAAAGTACAATCCGCGGCACATTTTGCTCTCCAACGTTTTGCTCTCAACCGATTCAAACATTACACCACCGCACGTAACAAACTCTTCCTTATAACAGCCTTTCCCCGTCACCTCATAAACATCAGCAGTCAAGACATTGGCAAGACGGTTGATACTCTTTCTGCCCAGGGCTCCCCACAATTGGTCGGCAGAAACTGCTGCCCGTTCCAGCAGATAATTCCAAAGTCGGGATTGCAACCCATACGGACGAACAGACGACAACATTTTTCTGGACGAACGGCCTGCCAACTCCAACAAATTCTCCAAGACACAGTCGGTCGTATCGCCACCGGTCCAATCAATCAACAGACGCGAACGGTATCCCTGCTCCTGCAAATATCTGGCTGCAAGAGAAGACAACTTCAATATCGCCGGACCACTGACTCCCCAATGGGTAATCAGTAGCGGACCTTGTGCACGCATACGGGTACCCGGTATGGAAACAGAAACATTTTCCACCACAATCCCCATCAAAGCATTCAGCCTTGAGTCGGGTATCGTAAAAGTAAATAAAGAAGGACACGGCGATGCCAGTTTGTGACCCAGAGCCTGCAACCAATCATGTGCCTCGGCGTGAGGAGTGCCCCCTATAGTCAGTATCACACGCTGAAATGGCCGGAAAGATCCGTCAGACATTCGAAGTTGAAACCACCCCTGGTGGTCAATGGTTACAGCACAAATCTTGGTCTTGGTTTCCACCGTCACTCCCACACGTTCCGCCTGACGCACCAGGCACCCCACAATGGCAGCAGAATCCTGTGCAGCGGGAAAAACACAATCGTCTGCCTGTGCCACAAGTGGCACACCGTGTTCTTCAAACCAGCGACAGGTATCCTTTGAGCCGAACTCTCGCAACAAATTTTTCATCACACGATGCCCTCGTGGATAGACCCGGGAGAGATCGCCGACATGTGCAAAAGTATTCGTCAGATTGCAACGACCGCCCCCCGACAGACTCACTTTTCCTAAAACCTTTGCAGACTTTTCAAAAACGACAACTCTGGCCTCCGGAAGTCTCAATCTGACATGAATTGCAGAAAAAAAACCAGCAGCTCCGCCACCAATTATAGCAACATCCATTATGCACACTAAAAAAACAATTTCTACATGCAAATATAAAATATAAATGACACATAGAAATTGTTCTTATCAGGCAAATGCATCAGGTTATCCCTGCAATGCTCTAAATTCCGTCCTCACCTTCATTCCCGGAAACGTTTCCTCCATCATCCCCGTTTTCACCTTCATCTGCCGATGGTGCTGCATTCTTCTTCACGGCTGCCGTATCCGATACTACCGGTGCATGCATATCGTCCAAAGAAATCTCCTCTCCTTCGCGCTGCAGATCTACAATATTCATCGTTTCCACATCGAGGGCAGGAATTGTGTCAGCCGGATTAAAGTTGACATATTCATAGGTTTGTGGATCAATTTCTTCTTTCGGCTTCGGGTAAAGGCACATATACCGCGCCGCCAAAGAGGAATCTGACAGCACTTTGTTCATAAACAGCCCAAATATCGGCAGTGCGGTACGACTACCCTGCCCCAAAGCCCCTGTCCGGAAATGTATACTGCGATATTCGCTGCCCACCCAGGCACCGCCTACTAATCGGGGGGTCACTCCGATAAACCAGGCATCTGAATGGTTGTTAGAAGTACCGGTTTTTCCGCCAAAATCAATCTTCCCGCGATATTTTCCCATATAACGGTGGTTGGCCAACGCCATGGACGTGCCTCCGGGATCGGTCGTTCCTGCCTTCAGCATCTGCTGCATATAGAATGCGGCACGATAACTCATAGCAATCGTATCCTTCACTTCTGGAGTAAACACAACTTTTCCATTCCTGTCAACTATTTTTTCGACCAACACCGGCTCAACCTGCCGGCCGTCGTTGGCAACAGTCCCATAGGCATTGACCATTTCAAAGAGATTGACATCACAAGCTCCTAAGGGCAAGGAGGGGATTTCACGCAACGGAGAACGTACTCCCATCGCCTTTGCACGCTTAATTACATTGCCAATCCCCACTTCCTGTCCTAAATTAACGGCAATCGTATTTACGCTTGTCGCAAAAGCAGAGCGTAGAGGAAGCTGTGCATAGGTAATCACACCATTAGCATTATGCGGCTGCCAGATAGTGGTGGTATCCTTTTGCTTGTCATAGACCTCCATACGCACTTGCGCATCCAGCCGTGTATCACGAGGCGTCAACCCTTGCTCCATAGCTTCCGCATAAACAAAAAGTTTGAACGTGGAGCCGGGTTGTCGCTGGGCCTGCACCTTATCATATTTCCATGTATCAAAATCAATATCCCCAACATAGGAACGGACATAGCCCGTTTGCGGCTCCATGGTTACAAAGCCCGTATGCAGGAACTTAACCATATAGCGGATGGAATCCATCGTGCTCATTTCCACATCACGTCCGCCGTCGTAATCAAAAACATGCACCTTATGAGGTATCTCAAGGTATTTGAAAATGGAATCTTCCACGCCATTGAACTTCTTTGCCAAAACTTTGTATTGGGACGTTTTCCGCGCAATATTCTCTATAAAGTCGGGAAGCACACGCCCGCTGGCATCACGCCAAGGGTCGCCCACCCCCTGCCAATGGCGAACAAATTTGTCCTGCAACGAACGCATCTGCTCATTGACAGCTTCTTCGGCGAAGCGCTGCATCTTGCTGTCAAGAGTAGTATATATCTTAAGCCCGTCTGTATACGGATCAAGATCCGGGCATTTTTCCCGTATATACTCCAACAAAGGTGCACGGAAATACAGTACCCCACCGTCGTATGCACTCTCAACACTATAATCCAACTTAATAGGTAAACGCTTTAACGAATCACATGCAGAACGCGACAGTTTCCCCAACCGGCACATATTGTCAAGCACCACGTTACGCCGTTCCAGACTCTTCTCCGGATGAAGACGGGGATTATAAGTTGATGTTGCTTTCAATAGACCAACCAACACTGCTGCCTCTTCCGTTTTTAACTGCGAAGGAGTCGTGTTGAAATAGGTTTTTGCCGCAATTTTGATACCATAAGCATTGGAACCAAAATCAACCGTATTAGCATACATTTGCAGAATGTCCTTCTTGTCATTCATTGCTTCCAGCTGAACGGCAATAATCATTTCCTTACTTTTCTTCACAAGTATGGAAAAACCTGGCAAACTTCCCAACAGGCCTGTGGAATAGTTGGTCCTGATTCTGAACATATTTTTGACCAACTGCTGAGAAATTGTCGAAGCTCCACGCGCATTTCCACTTAAAGCATCTTTCATGGCGGCAAAGATTCCCTGTACATCTATGCCGAAATGCTCATAGAAACGCTCGTCCTCCGTAGAAATTAACGCATCAAAGAAAACCGGATTAATAGAATCATACGGCACTGATACGCGATTTTCATCGAAAAATTTACCAATCAATTGACCGTCGGCTGTAAAAATCTCAGATGCTTCCGGATTTTCCGGGTGCATTATGTCATACGCAGAAGGTGATTTTCCGAAAAGCCAAAACAGATTGACTTTCACAGAAAATACATAAAAAACCAGCAGAAAAATCAAAGTACAAAATGCCGCTGTCGCTTTAGTCCACCATCGGGTAGACTTGTACCAACTCAAATACCAATTCCAAAAACGATGAATAGTTCTCACACAAAATGATACGCACACTGTCAACCATGCGCGCATCTCATGAAATATGCGGGCCATGCGAAATAGATATAATGACCCTGCAAAGTTAGTGATTTACTATCAAGAACTCAGTTCTTTTTTTATAAATAATCTTATTTCTTCCACTGCAGAGGGATGAAACCAGGCAACCTTCCCATCCTTCTTAAACCATGTGACCTGCTTCCTTGAATATACTCTTGTATTCCGTTTCACCTTTTCTAACGCAAAGTCCAAATCCCATTCTCCATCAAAATAACGGAACAATTCCTTATAGCCTACCGTATTGAGAGAATTACAATCGCGGAAAGGCAATACACGACGGGCTTCTTCAATTAAACCTTGCTCAACCATTTGATCAACACGGAGGCCAATACGCCGATAAAGTTCCTCGCGTTCACGTTGCAAACCAATTTTAATGATTCGAAACGGGCGTTCTTTATGAGCATTCCGTCGGAACGAGGTATAGGTACGACCTGTCATATAACAGATTTCCAATGCATGCACTACACGCTTTGGATTTCTGATATCACAAATTTGATAATATTCCGGATCCAACAACCGCAACTCATTCTGCAACGGTTCCAGCCCTTCCCGTTCATAACGCTCGCGCATCCTTTCGCGCGTCAGTTCATCAATCGTGGGAATATCATCGATGCCATGGCAGACAGCATCTATATACATCATGGAACCTCCTGAAAGCAACACAACATCACGGTCACGAAACAACTGGTCCAAAAGAGTTATCGCGTCTGTTTCATATTGTGCCGCGCTATAATAATCCTGCAAACCAAGGGTTCCCACAAAATAATGCGGAACACGTTGCATTTCCTCAATCGTAGGAGCCGCCGTTCCTATCGGTATGTCCCGATACAATTGCCTGGAATCTGCATTCAATATACTAGTACGGAAAAACTCAGCCAATTGCAGGCTGAGTTCTGTCTTTCCGACGCCAGTCGGACCAATTATCACTAAAAGTGTTTTCACCTATCCAATAATACGATAAGATGTGCAATCTAATTATTTCTCCTTCAATCAATATGCATCGTTTTCGGAGAATTCAAATCCCTCCATATCCAAATCTTCGCTGTCAAACGAAACATCCCCATAAAACTCTCCGGCTTCATCTTCATCAAAGAAATCATCCTTCTTACCTGTAGTGGAGTCAGACATATCCAGATCCTGAATCTGCATAGGAGGTTCACCGACACTGCGAGAAACAACGGCTTCCTTCAATGATTCACCAGTTATTACTTCCTTCACTTCCATGTAGAATTCTCTTTCTGAAAACGGATCAAAGACAAACTCCATACGACTGCCTTCATCCAAGAACTCTGAGAGAGAAGTAGAAGCCATGACATAAAGATCTTCGTCTTCCTGTCCCGGGTCGCCCATATCCTCACGCGTGATTTGCTCCTTTCTTTCCCAGTCATTGGTACAAATATAAAAAGAAGTCATCTGATCGTCTGGATAATCACATGATTTCAAAACGATACGGTTCAAATCAAGGAATGTAGCTCCACTATCTATTTTAACTTCCCGGATGAAGCCTTCAACCTCATCTGATATAAATTTAATACGATAAATCATAATCTACTCTTATGAGATGTTACCAACTGACGGACGCACCACCTGAAGACCTCACTTGATAATGCCACGAGTTGAAGACGTAACAAAGTCAAGAATATATTCTATTTCCTTCGTCATCGGTATTTCCGCCTTCACTTGTGCTATACATTCCTCACGAAGTTTTCCTCTCTGGTACAAAATCCGATAAGTGTTATGTATATTGTCTATCAACTCACGCTCAAAGCCGCGACGACGCAACCCCACCAGATTCAATCCACAATAGGCAACTGGCTCACGAGCAGCCATGGTATAAGGAGGAACATCCTGTCCGGTACGTGTACCCCCACCAATCATGACATAACTTCCTATGTGACAGAACTGATGGACTAACACAGCTCCACTAATAACAGCAAAGTCATCAACTACGACTTCACCAGCCAGTTTGGTAGAATTACCAATTACGCAGCCATTTCCAATAAAAACATCATGAGCGACATGCATCCCTTCCATCAACAGATTGTTATTTCCGACGATGGTCTTCCCTTTGGCCGCAGTACCCCTATTAATAGTTACATTCTCCCGAATTGTATTATTGTCTCCGATTTCAGCAGTCGTCTCCTCGCCTTTGAATTTCAAATCCTGTGGGATGGCACCAATCACAGCACCAGGAAAAACTACATTCCCGTTTCCCATACGCGTTCCATAAAGCAAGGTGACACTATTCATTAAGCGGTTATTGTCACCCACAACCACATTCTTGTCTATATAGCAGAACGGACCAATTTCACAATTTTCTCCGATTTTTGCCTCGGGATGTATAAATGCCAAAGGGCTGATTGTGCTCATAACATCTGTTTTTATATATTTCTAAACTCGGCTATACAACAGCAACTCTTTACCTAATTTGTACCTGTAGGAAGAATTTGCCTTGAAGCCTATTTGTTCTTCACGATCTGGGCCGTAAAAGTAGCTTCCATAACAATGGTCTCTCCCACAAAGGCAAAACCATGCATTGTTGAAATGCCATGACGTATCGGAGCTGTCAGTTCTACCTTAAACAGCAAGGTATCGCCTGGCACTACCTTTTTCCGGAATTTGACATTATCGATTCGCAAGAAATAAGTACTCCATTTCTCCGGTTCTTCCACCGAATTTAGTACCAATAACCCGCCGGCCTGTGCCATCGCCTCTATCTGAAGTACGCCAGGCATAACCGGTTCCTGCGGAAAATGCCCTTGGAAAAACTCTTCATTGGAAGTGACATTCTTAATGGCAACCACATAATTGGACCCCATTTCAATCACTTTATCGACCAACTGCATTGGATAACGATGCGGCAAAAGTTCCCGGATGCGATTTACATCCATTATCGGCATTTCACATGGATCGTAATGGGGAGCCTGTATTTCATGAGCACGAATTTCGCGACGCATCTGGCGGGCAAACTTGTTATTGATGGTATGTCCGGGACGCGTTGCAATAATACGTCCTTTGATGGGACGGCCAATCAAAGCCATATCTCCAATGATATCCAGTAGTTTGTGACGCGCCGGCTCATTGCGCCATACCAAAGGCTGAGCATTCAAATAACCCAACTTCGTGGCGTCGCGACGCTCCACTTTCATGTGGTCCGCCAAACGGTCCAGATTTTCCTGAGAAATCTGCTTCTCATAAATGACTATAGCATTGTCTAAATCGCCACCTTTAATAAGGCCAGCCTTCAACAATGGTTCTATCTCGCGAACGAAAACAAAAGTTCGGGCCGAAGCCACTTCATCCGCAAAATCGTCCATATTGTCTAACGTTGCAAACTGGCTGTTTATAAATTGCGACTCAAACGAAATCATCGCAGTGATGGAAAACTCATCATCAGGCAGTATGATAATGGAAGACCCCGTTTCCTCGTCACGAAACTCTATCTTCTTTTTAATTACATACCAATCTTTCGGAGCGTTCTGCTCTTCTATACCCACACGACGAATATTTTCCACATAATACTTTGAACTGCCATCAAGAATGGGAAATTCAGGACCGTTTACTTGTATCAAGCAGTTGTCAATACCCATGGCATAAAGCGCAGCCATGCCATGTTCAATAGTACTACAACGCGCTTCGCCCCTTGCAATGACCGTACCACGCGACGTATCAACGACATTCTCGGCTATTGCCTCGATAACAGGCTCACCAGCCAAATCAATACGCTGTATCTTATATCCATAATTTTCCGGTGCAGGATTGAAAGTTACCGTTAGGTTCAGTCCGGTATGCAATCCTTTTCCGAATAAAGAAAAACTTCCTTTTAATGTTTTCTGCTTAAACATAGCCAAGATTATTTGAGCTTGCTTTTTAATTCTTCAACTTCATCTTTCAAACGGTAAAAATCCGTATAAATTTCCGGCAATTTCTTATAGACAACGCTTGAACGCTGGAAATTTTTAGCATCGATGGCCGGAGAACCCTGGACCACGGCATTTCCTTTACGAATACTTCCAGCTATTCCAGCCTGTGCACCAGCATAAACCTTATCACCGATAACGGCATGTCCAGCAATTCCGACCTGGCCGCCAAACATACACCACTGACCAATTTTTGTCGATCCGGCTACGCCTACCTGAGCAGAAAAGACCGTGTGACTACCAATCTCACAATTATGAGCAACTTGTACTAAATTATCCAATTTGACACCCTTACGCACATAAGTACTACCCATCGTTGAGCGATCGACACAAGAGTTTGCCCCAATCTCCACGTCGTCTTCCACCGTCACAATACCTATCTGGGGAATCTTTTCATAACCTGTAGCACTGGGAGCAAATCCGAAGCCGTCAGCACCGATGACACAACCGGAATGCAAAATTACACGATCGCCAATCACGCAATCATGATATACTGAAACATTAGGATACACAATACAATCACATCCAATCTTAGCACGTTCTTCTATCACGGCATGCGCATATATCTGTGTCCCGTTTCCAACCGTAACCTGCTCACCTATATAAGCGAAAGGACCAATATAACATCCTTCTCCCACTACGGCAGACTCTGCAACACATGCAGTGGGATGTATGCCAGTCCGCTTGGCAACAGTTTGCTGATACAAAGTTAGCAAACGCGCTATAGACTCATATGCATTATCTACCCTGATTAAGGTGGCAGTTATCGGATGCTCAGGCTTAAAATCACGGTTAACCAGTACTATTGTTGATTTTGTCTCGTAAATATAATGTTCATACTTAGCATTGGCCAAGAAGGAAATAGCACCTTCCATGCCTTCCTCTATTTTTGCAAAGGTCTGAACAGAAGCATTTATATCCCCCTCTACCTCACCTTGCAAATACTCGGCTATCTGTTTAGCTGTAAACTTCATATCAAATCATTAGTAAGTTCGTTACGCAAATTTCGTAAAAATAATTGAAACTGAACAAGATTTGAACATTTTTTTTATAACGCTAACCTACTAGCTCATGTTGAACAAAATAGCTAAGTTCTCAGGATTTTGCTAAAAGAATAAATATATGGAAAAAAGAATGCAGGATGTCATTACAACACTAAAAATGTTCACTTTTGACAACAAGTCGCCATACTCCTTATTCATTGTTCGCTACTGCCGCATCACGGCTTCACAGTCCTACTGACAGAAAATCCTAAAGTACTGATAGAAAATTCTGTCGGTACTTTAGTTTTAACGAAAGTACTGACTGTTTTTGAGGTAAAAAAGTTTGTGTACTTTGTCTTTGTTATAGTTATACCGAACTCACGTTAAACCCAAATCGGTCATTAGAATATCCTATTTTCGTGGTCTAGCTTGTATGTTGTTGAAAAATAATATATTGCAAACTTTATTTTCTAATGGTGGTCATTAGAAAAATAGGTTTGTAAGTTATTGCTTCTCTGTATACTACAAATAAAATCACAAACGGTTAACCTCTAATGACCGATTTGGGTTAAACCAGGAATTTGTCCCTATCGAACATACAGCAGTGGGGCTATATCGCTCTGCGCGATATAGCCCCACTTAACAAAGTTTCCTATTGATTATTAATATTCAGGATTCTTCAAATACCAGTTCTCCTGATCCAATAAAGTATTATAAAGTTCACCTACTTGAGACGGATTCTCGTAGGGCGCAAGACCTAAGCCACGACGCGAAACCAACCAAGCAAACCATTTGGTTCCATAACCTGCCTGCATTAAGTTCTTATGGCGAGCAATACGATACAAATCGAAATAACGCCATCCTTCAAATGCTTCCTCAAGAGCCATTTCATCAGCAATCAAAGTTTCAACAGCATTGATTTCCCACTCATGGTTCTCCGGCAAGGTTAGATCAATGGAATCCGTCATATCAACACGCTTCCAGCCTGTCGTATCCAATGCTTCACCTTCATCTCCTTCGTCATCGTCGGCTTTTACTACGACATTTGCATAGCTTGGTTTAGCTAACTGCACTCCGGCACGGATCGCTTCAAGATTGATACGTCCCTTCAGCAAGTCCGGGTTTACACCTTCAGGCAATTGAGTCAGATTATCACTTCCTTTACCCAATACGCATAAGTCGTAGGTGTAAAGTGTATCCTTATCCGTAAATTCACCACAACCTAAACGGTGAATACCCGCATTGGTCCACTTGCTTTCAGAGAAGTCCAGATAGCCGATGCCATAAACCTGCTCTTTATTAACTTTCTTCGCACGTGCCAACTCATTGAGATCAATGCAATAGTTACCATCAGCAACTGCACCTACGTACGGAATATTTTCGTAAACAACCTGATTGATTGTATCGATTCTAACGGAGTCATAGCGGATTGAAGGCATCTTCTCATAGTGCAAACCATTGCGAAGCACGGCAAATGCATGACGCGGGAATCCTGCTCTGTTGATGGCCTCCGCATAACGAAGATAAATCTGATTGGTACGATAAACAGGAATCGCATAACGGAACTTGAATGCAGAAAGACTGTGCTCGTCACTCGATGAACGTGAACCGAACTTCTGGATGAACGGTAAACGTCCTCCTACAGTCTGTACATACTTGAAACTTCCATCTATACGGCAATCACCCAAATATTCCAAATACTCCACGGGATCTTCTTCATATCCCGAAGCCGCAATTGCTATCTGCGACTGACAAAGTTTAATATAACTATCAGAAGGCCCCAACTGGCGATTCTTGTAATTTACCGTCAAGGCAACATTACCACTAACCACAGCTTCATCCTCAGAGACTGATGTACTGTTAGAAGAACGGGGATCAAAACCATAAATCTGCTGAACACGAGTCAATGTCTTACCCAATGATGAGTTAGCCGCAGAAGGAACCAAGGTGATATCATTGTATCCAATTACATTATCAGCCCAAGAGCCGCCTTGTGGAGTGTAAATCTTGTTGTCGCCCTCCATACGCATACTGTAACCTGCGGAGTAGGACCCATTCACCAAAAGATTTTTCTTGTCCAAATAAGTGTAATAATAAGCGGCAGCACGTGCATAATCCTCTTTGGATTTACCTCTGAGCAAATAAAGGTCACCCAAAACCAAATCACCGGGGAATACTGTTTTGCTGTGAGCAATCGATACAGCACCAGTGTTGAAAGTACCATAATTAGGATATCCCAATGACTTTTCATACTGATATGCTCTCTCAAGACCATCAGCTAACAACAGATCCAATAGATTATCGGCATTAGCAAATCCTTTAGGAGGATTAGTTTCCCATCCTGTATTCGCATTATCCACCGGTTCTGTAATGAAGGGAACACTTCCGTAAAGCTGCACCATCTGCATATAGGTCCAAGCACGAATCATCTGAACCTGTGCAAATTCTCTACGCATATAATAATTGTTATTCTTCATGGCCATTGTATCAACTGCAGCCAAGTAGAAATTACACTGATTGATCACCTTGTAGTAGGCAGCACGGCCCAAAAGCCCGTTTTCGGCATCAGGCGTAGCAACAAAGTTAGCAACCTTAGAAAGCGAATCGCTGACATAGTTAGTTGTCGTCACGAGATCACCTCTCACTTCTCCCAGGATTGCGTTATTTTCAATAACATCCTGGACATTGGCAAGAATACCTAAATAAAAGTTCACAGTATCCTTTCCAGAAAAGCCCTCCGCATATCGCTCCATATCCGGTGTCAGCATATCTTCGCAAGAAGAGGTCACAGCACCCATTCCCAGCAAGAAGGCGAAAACACTTATAATTGATTTATTTTTCATTGTAGTACTCTTTTTTAGTCAGGAGGGGAAGGTAAAATAGCTATCAGCTATTGTCACTTTTCCAGCATCAACAGTAGAACGCTGTTTTACCTCCCGGTTCTCACTATAATATTACAAGTTAATGGTCACACCGAAATTGAAATTACGACTGGTAGGAAGGTAACCTGCATCTATACCTTGAGAGAGCACCCCGTTTCCACATGAGAACTCAGGATCATTACCCAAATACTTCGTAACGGTAAACACATTATTTGCTTCACCCCAGACAGCAAGACCTTGCAGCCAGCTGAGATTGAGCGGCAACTTATAAGTAAGTCGTACTTTCTTCAACTTAAGATAAGAACCATCCTCAATCCATCTGTCAGAGAATCGCTCATTGTTTACCCACAATTCATTGTCGGCAGACATTGTGCGAGGAACATCTGTTTGCTGTCCTTCATACTTCCAACGATTCACAACAGCTGTTGTCTGGTTGTAAATATTGTTGGCAGACTCAAGTTGAGAACGCTGATAATTGAAAACGTCATTACCAACCGAATACTTGAAATTCAAATCCAAAGTCAACTGTTTCCAAGACAACGAAGTATAGAAGTTACCATAGAAATCAGGATTAGGATCGCCGATCTCAACCATATCTGCCTCAGAAATCCAACCGTCACCGTTCTGATCCACAAAATGCACATCGCCTGCATTGAAAGTACGATAAGGATTCTCAAGCAAACCTGTCGGATAACGTAAATAACCATACTTACCAGCCTCTGATGCTTCCTTATCAGAAGCAAACACACCGGCAGTCTTGTAACCATAGAACACTCCCACAGGACGTCCTACAGCTGTCAGGATATTGTTGTCACCATAAACAGAAGAAGTATAACCATGTATCACCTTCTCACTGCTCATGATCTTCTGACCGTTCTCATCAAGAGCATAGGTCTTGATATAATTCAAACTGGTTTCAGGCAAATCAGTCATTTCGTTACGATAATGTCCAATTCCGAAACCGGCCTGCCATTTCCAATTCCGTTTGTTCAGCAATACTGCATATGTGTTAAACTCAACACCACTATTTTCCAATGCACCGTCATTAGCCCACATATACTTCAGGCCAGTGATATCACTTACAGCCTTCTTGGTGAGAAGATTTGAGGTCCTTGACCAATAGTATTCGAGTCCAACATTCAAGCGGTTGTTCAGCAAACTGGTACTCAAGCCAACATTCACACGTCTATTCGTTTCCCACTGAATTGTAGGATTCTGAATATTAGCCAACTGCAATCCTGTTGCCTTATCCAAGAACTTGGAGTTCTCGAAATATGTACGAACCGCATAATAGTCAACATTGTCATTTCCGCTTTCTTCATAACCGGCTGTCAACTTCAAATAGTCTATGCCGTTAACGTCGAACCAGTCCTCAGAAGAAATCAACCATGCAGCCTGCAACGACGGGAAAAGTCCCCACTTGACACCGAAGAGTTTGATACCCTCTGACGCCTCCTTACCGAAACGTGAAGAAGACTCCATTGTAGCCGTACCGTTTACAAAATACTTGTTCTTGTAATTATAGTCAGCACTTACATAATAGCCCAGATTGATCCAACTGTCGCTAGTTCCACCATACTGCTTAAACTGCAATGAGTTTGACATATTAGGCATCTTATCGTTGTCATTATTATATCCGGAAACATAGCTGTCACTATATCCGAACGAAGACATACGGAAACCACCGAACAAATTTACATAATGAGCACCAAACTGACGCTGCCAATCTACCCGCAAATCATTAAACAAAGTCGTTTCTTTGCCAAACTGCGAACGGATGATACTACGTACAAAACCAAGTCCTTCAACTTCCTTCGAGGGGGTACCATCATTAGGCAAATAATACTTCTCGTTGTTTCGGTTAATAATATAGCTGAAACGATCGCTTACGCTCAAATACTTATTAATCTGATATTTAGGTGCAATATTCACAGCAAACTGTGTCTGTTCCTGAAAGTTTTTATTCTCACCCTGACCATTCTGAAGAATCCAGTAGGGGTTCACAAAACCTTCATAACCAAACACAGACGCAAACTTATACGGGTTATTCGCATCCGTGTAGTTCTTACCGGAATAAAGTGTATTGGTATGCCCCAATACCAAACCACCGTTTTCGTACATCACATAATGATGATAAGGACTGATAAACGGAGACTGAATTAATCCCAACACATTCGGGGAAGAAATGTTACGCTGACTATAATCAGCAGCCCAACCGTTATCACGCAAGTTGTAGGCATTCCGCACATAAGAGATATCCAACTGCGTAGTCAAATCTTTGAACAAGACCACGTCTGTATTAAAACGGATATTCAAACGGTTGAAATCATTTGTCTCAGCAGTTGCATCAGCATCCGAATAGCCTAAAGACAAGTTGTACATAGCAACATCGTCACCGCCTTCAACACTCACCTTGTAATTCTGTGTAAAGGCGTTACGGTACATATCCTTCTGCCAATTCGTCTCATTATGATAGACATCATAGAACAAATAGTTCTTGTCCTCATTCATGAATGCTGGGGTCAGATTGGATGGATTCTTGAAATACTCATCTGCTTCTGGTGTTGTACCCAAAAATTCAGTCACATAATTTCTGTACTGCGCTGCATTCATGACACTGGTCTTGTCCGGTACCAATTCAAATCCACCATAAGCACGAATATTGATTCGGGTTACCAAACTCTTACCACGCTTAGTATTGATCAAAATTACGCCATTAGCGCCTTTCGCACCATACAAAGCTGTTCCGTTCTTCAAGATCTGAACATTCTCAATATCTTCTGTGTCAATAATATTAAACACATTGTTCACGAAGCCATCATGAAGTGTAGAACGGTCATACTGCATATCCCAAATAACGCCATCTACCACTACCAACGGTTGCGCTACAGTATTCAAAGAGTTCAAACCATTAATGAACATAGCAGCACCCTGTGCAGGCATTCCTCCTCTGCTGATAGTACGCACCGTTGAATTCAAATGATTCTCTATATCATTTTCTATCGTCAACGCACTTGAATTCTCCACATTCAATTCATGCGGCGTCAACAAATTAGTACCATCCTCATAATATCCTTTCAATAATGTGGAATAGAGGAAAGCATCCTGACCTTCTGCATCCTTAATGGCGATCTGCACTGCATTATACTCAGGAACAGATACATACAAAGAAGTAACATATTCTGGAACTTCTATTGTGTAAGCACCGTTGTCGTCAGTCAACGCCGTATAGTAGCGGTTGTTCAATGCCTGGACACGAACACCGGCCAAAGGTGCCTTGGTTGCTGCATCGTAAACATGACCGGAAACTTTACGCATCTCGTACTTAGTACTTGCGCCATCCTTTGCAACGGCTGTAGAAGCAGTCTTCACATCCTTCTGGTCCGCTCCGCTATGAGCCGAAACCACACAGGTTCCTGACAACATAAAGAGACAAACCCCGGCACGCAAAGCTCCTTGCATCAAATTGATTCGTTTATTCTTATTCATCATCTTCAATTTTAAAGTTAACAAGTATGCTTATTCACGAACGGGCTCAATGATTATCTTGGCAATACTCAGAGCATCACATTTACCTTTACGTTTCTGTGAAGCAGATATACTTAATTCAAGAATAGCAAATGTTTCATAACCATCAGGCAAACCTGTATACGTTTTCTCCAAATTAAAATCATCAAACAAAACAACGTTCTGTACAGAATCCTGATTAACGGTCAAATCGCGGTTACCTACAATTTTCTTCAAATCGTCTCCATAAATAGTGGCGTCAAACAACGGACTCTCCTCGATGGGAGTAACACCATCGTCCTCGTATTTTACATTGAACCGATTGATACGGTTAGGAAGCATCTGGGCTGAAATTTTGTAACGCCCACTATGGAGATTAGATAATTTGAAACGTACCTTCAACGCAGAGTTTCCATCCATGGCATAGTACATATAGATATCATTTTCAACTGTACCGACGACTGAGTCCTTCTGCCAGTTTTCCGGAGTCAAAATAACATACTGCCCACCATCATTGATATCTGTTGAGGACGCCAACATATACCCAGGACTAGTAATTCTTTTTGAAATAAAAGAATACTCAGGTACTATACGATTATTGTTCGGCGCAAACACATAACCATTGGAGGCCTTGATCGGAGTCAAACCCTCGAAAAGCGGATTCGGACGACCTGTTCCAGCATTTTGGTTATAATAGACAACACCTGATGTGGAAATCAAAGAGTCTGCATAGAGCATATGGTTGATGACCTGAGCAGAATCCAACTTATCAACCCCATTGAAATTTGTCGGGTTAAAAAACATATTACTGATAATAGCCGTATTGGTTCTCAAGGTTGTCAACGAGTCGATTTCTTTCGTCGTAAACTTCAGAGCATTGTTACCCGTTTGCGTAAAGCGTGTTTCATCCCAGTCGTAACAATAACTGTTACCGAACTTATAAAGCGGTTTAACAGCATCAAAAGTTTCCTGCCAAGCCTCATTTGTCGGAATAATGGCAACATAAATACTGTCCTCACTCTTAATCAATGCATTTGCACTATTCAAGATCTCATTAGAGTTAACAAAGACAGAATCCACGTAAACAATTTCTCCCTTTTCATTCATCGCGCCCTCTGTACTTCCCTCGGGCCAGAACACATCCTTATCCACAGCAGGATCGCTGATAATACCATAAATGGTAGAGAATTTGGAGTCGGACGACATGAAATCAAAGATATTGTTGGCAAAAGGAGAAGCTGCCTCCAACGTATAAAGTGCTCCATTACTACAATAAACAGTAGCCGCAGGATCATACTTCACTCCGTTAAATTCTGAGTTAGCTGGATCAAAGAAACAAAGTTTCGTATTGGTCAAGCGAATCTGCTTACGAGTCTGCACAGAAGAATGACTGAACAAAGAGATATGATTGCGCACGAACTGATTTACCACCATAAACTCTATACGCAGTGAAGCCTTCTGATTACCTGCAGCCAAGGAATCTTTAGCCTCTTGCAACATATCCAAATACTTCTGATTATCAAAAGTACCATTTTTCGGCAACCAAACCGTAGCTTCCATTGGCTGATTCAACCATTCAGCATAGGTCAAAGTAGCCCGCTTGTCGTCTTCATCCTTCATTACTCGCGTAGCCTTCAATATTTCAGCAGCCTGCGTTAACTCAGGATTTGCCTCTATGCTCTGCCACAAAGTCTGTGTTCCGCCATAACCTGGCTGATTTTTCACATCGAAATGATCGTCAGAGCAAGCAGTAGCTCCAAGGAGCACTATCGCTCCTAAGAAACCACCCTTAACGAAATTCTTATATAAACTTTTCATTTTACAAATACATTTCTAATATTACCAAATATCTTCCGAAACAGGACCATTGAACACCGATGTTGGTGCATACTCAATATAGTCACAATAGAACTGGGAATCTGTCTTCTTCAATGCAGTCTTAAACCGAAGATAATAATCTTTATCGCTCTTCATGTCAACCACAGTGATGATTCGTCTAAGACACGCCCACTCATTACCACGGCGCCGTACCGGAGTATCAGCTTTGCCATTGGTAACTGTATAATACTGCGGTCCTTTCATATAACCTTGGTTACGAAGATTCTTATCGTTCTCAAAGTTCACAGTCCAATCCTCACCATCGTCAATCCAAGGTATTGAAGGATTATCAGGAGTTGCCAACTGTCGCATATCATAGGGCAAACCTGCTGGCGTCAAACGGTCCGGGTCATCACCAAAGTAAATCTGGCACATGCCTCTTAACGAATTTTGAGCTACTCCCATGCGAATTTCATAAGTACCATCCTTTGGAACACGCGGAAGTTTCAACGTGAAATCGTAAAGTCCAGCTACCATAAACTCGTCACCTTGATAATTGTTCCAGGCCCATTCTCCTTGCGGCATCAAATAGAGCAACTTTGTATCGGCAGACTCACGCGTAATGTTGTCAAAATATCCATTTTCAAAACGCGTATAAATCGTACCTTTGACATTATTGGAAACCAGTTCAGGCAAAATGGTACTCAAATCCATTCTCATTCTCTCCTTTGACAATTCATTACGGAATGCATCCGTATAAAGCAGGAAATCATCGATGGGATAATAATAACCATTCAAGCCATTATTGTCATTCTCTCCATTAGATGGCTCTATCCGTATGCCAGAAAAACCAGATACGACACCTAGCTCGCGATAATCATCTTCAGGGCCATTAGCATAGACTGAAATTCGATTGGCATATACCGTATGCTCAATGTCACGCTCAAATCCGGCATCACCAACTTGAGTGATTTTCAGCAAGCCACGATACTTACCCATAGTTGAATAATAATTCCACACATTCGTCGGCATATTCGTCCGCTGCGGGTTATTCCATTGACCAAATTGATAATTATACTCATTGTAATGAAAAATCAACTTATTGTAAGCCATCTTACCATAAATCAAATGATAGGCAACGAAACGGTTGACGGCATTATCTGGATGAGCCAAATTGTCGGCCGCCTGAGTTCCATAGACATTTGACAACAGAACAGAAAGCTTTTCAAGAAATTCATTTCCATTTTCCAATTCCCCCTTCTCATTCAGTTTCACCTGTACACCCAATTTATTTTCGTAAACTGAGTCTGGTTCAACCAATGCGGTATAACCAATATATCTATGCTGAGCATAGGTAAATGGTGCAACATTGTTCAATTCGTACTTCAATGGGCGGTCAGGGTCCTCATATGTCAAATCCAAATTCTCATGTAAAGAATCTGCCCATGTCGTTTGTGACAAGAGATAGGAAAAGACTTTCATATTATCAGCTTCACCTATCAATTTGTCCAAAGTCATAGAGGATGGTGCCACTACGACATCCACCACATGAACAAATCCATTGGAAACCTCGTTATTTTCGCTTATGACATGTGAAGTTCCATTAATCAAGAAATTCGAATTGTCATCCATGCTACAAGTCAACAGACGATCATTCAAATTTGGCTTATCAAAAGAACCCGTTGTTGGAAAATCAGCAGTTTCGTATGCATTGTCATCCCCATTATCAATAATACAACTCTTGGCCACTAACGTAGCAGCTTCATCATTATTCAACAGCGCGTCAAAGGTTGCAAAACCTTCTTCTGCCATGAACTTTTCTATAGCCGCATTCGTCGGTAAGAAAACGGTGTAATTACCACGCGCAGTCAATAAACTGTATATGGGGGAGGCACCCTCTACGGCCCCCATCTTTACCTTATGGAAAAGATCGCGGGCCATAGAGTATTGCTCATCTGCATCAATGAAATCGGCAACGGTCTGCTCTGACTTTATTGCAAAATTGGAGCCATCAAATTCCTCCTTACAACTAACAAAAGCCATAAGGATGAAAACAACCATGATGCCTAAAGACAGAACCTTACTCCTTGTCTCTTTCAATAACGACTTATTCATATTCTTTCGAATTGTAATTCTTTACTTAACTGTATATCTATCCCAAACTGGGTTCTGAACCAACTTGCCTCCATACTCTACACCATTCACCTTCAATTCCTCGCTATAGATAGGAACATACATGGCATAGATATTTCTCAAACGGTTCTTCACTTCCTTCGAGAGATTAATATAAGAATTAAGCGTATTTTCGGAATCATTAGTAGCTTCCACTTGGCGAACGATATCAAACCAACGCTTGCCCTCACCAATAAATTCACGCTGGCGTTCATTGTAGAGCAAAGTAAGTAAATCGGAAGCTTTACGCTCAGCCGCGTACTCACTGGCAGGCTTCAAACGGTCACTCACAGCATCACCGGCACCAGATGTACCAGTCGGTTTCATACCCGGATTGCAACGCTTAAAGATGGAATTAACCAAATTAAAACCTTCAACCAAAAGTTCATTGTTACTCCCCGTGGCTGCAGGGTCAACTGAACGCGCAATTGCCTCTGCCTTAATCAGCATAATGTCAGTCAGTCGATATACCGGCCAGTTTGCATTAGAACTACCTGACTCACGGTAACTTAAATCAAACTTATTATCCTGATCTGCAACATTCAAAAGGTCAGGAATTGTCACACTGGTCGCAATATTCTTAATGAACGGCGAGCGCTGAGATTCCGCTGAGGAATACTTAAATGTTTCCACCAAACGAATATCACCCTTTCCAAATCCTCTTTCCGGATTATAGTTGCTCTCAACACTTCCTGTCATTTCAGCAGCACCTACCATGGCTGTAGGCTTCAATACACCATCCGAAAACTCAGACAGATAAGTTTTATATGCAACATTCGACAACACCGAACCATCATACTGGAGTTCAAATATACTTTCATAGTCACTGTTCTTATCTCCGAAAATATCCTTATAAACATTATCGGTTATACCCTTTTGACCATAAGCACGTATGTAACCCAAATATGGATAGTCTTCATTCTGGCCTTCCTCATATCTGCCCAATGCAGGGTTCTCCAAAACAGCCTCATCCCATTCTCTTTGCAGATCTTCGAAAATATAATCGCAATTTGCAATAGCGTCAACAAAATGCTGCTTACTGATTTCATCAATTTCAGCCTGGCTCAAAGTATCTTTCACATTGTCTTTTACAACAACAATAGTATCACCCTTTGCCAAAGCATTCTTCAACATACATCCTCTCCACAACTGAAGATCTGCCAACAGAGCGCGAACACTTCTTTTCGTAAAACGACCTTTTCGTTCTACAGCAGAACTGTAGTCGAATGCTGCATATTCTTTCGCACTATCCAATTCTTCAATTAAAGTGCCCAAGATATCAACACCGTTGGTTGCTCCTATTTTACTGCGCATCGCCTCCGCATCCGTACTCACAGACTTAGTCACGAAGGGAACATTTCTATAGGCACGAACCAAATAAAAATAATACAGAGCGCGCACAGACAGCATTTCTGCCTTAATGGGTAACCAATCTCCTCGACGGAAACTCGGATCTACCTCTTGACCGGGTATAGTCATAGCTTCACCCTTTTCCAGCACTTTATTACAATAATTAATACCAGTATAGAAAGCAGCCCAATCGAACATTGCATCTGTAGGATGCAAAACACCCTTACGCAACAATTCTATATCTGTTTTCGTCATATCATTCTGCGCCAAATTATCTGAACGCAACTCACCCCAGTACAAGATACGACCTGTCACAGCATCTGATGTCATCTGCTTGTACGCCGCAGACCTAACATTGTTCAAGTCGCTGCTATTTTTCCAAAAGTCATCCTCAGTAATTTTATCTGTCGGAAGTACTGTAAGAAAATCCTCACAAGAAGAAAAGCCAGCACCCAACAGCAAGACTCCTGAAACAAAGACCTTGCTTAATATCTTACTACTTTTCATTATTTCAATATATTAGAATCCTACATTCAAACTTAATGTGAACGAACGAGAACGCGGTGTCTGAGAGGTATCCTGACAAGGTGCGTAACCACTTGCACTATGTTCAGGATCTACACCTGAATACTTCGTCCAGAAGAAGAGATTGTTACCAGAAGCAGCAATACGAAGGCTACTCAAACCAAACTTCTTCAATTGCTCAGCCTTGAAAGAATAAGCAAACTGGAAATAGTTGAAGCGGAGGAAGTCACCTGGTTCTACATAACGGTCACTAATCAATGCATTATAAGAAGCACCAGCACTGGCATTCATCGCACGAGGTATCTCCGTCACATCACCATTCTTTCTCCAACGGTGATTTACAGAAGCGCACTGATTCTTGTTGGTACGCATATCTTCAGCATACATACGTGCCATGTTGATAATCTTGTTACCGATACGGAAGTTAAAGTTGGTCTTCAAACTCCACTGACCATAATTCAAATCGATTCCAAAACCACCATTCACCTTGGGATTAGAACCACCCAAATAAACGATATCCAGTTCATCAATCTGGCCATCATGATTGATATCCTCATAGATAACGTCTCCACCATTAAACTGATAGTTCACACCACCATAATTGAACATCATTGGCAATGGATTGCCGTTCTTATCATACACAACCTTACCGTTGGCGTCAAAGACGATAGGAGCGGTCTTACCTGTTGCCTTTGCTGTATTAATCAAGTTGCCGTTCTCATCAGGTTCAGGCAAATAATACTGATTCTTCTCCTCAGACAAGAAGTAACCGTTGTGATCATAGTCATATGCGTATACACCCTTATAACGGAAGCCGTAAATACCTCCAAGAGCATGACCTATCTGAACTCGATACATAACGGACTCATTCTTATAGTCGAAATCCGGATTCTTGGCAGCCAAGACAGACGCATCCATTTCAGTTACAGTATTAATGTTCTGAGCAATGTTAAAGCGCAACTGAGTGGAGAACTTGCCAATTTTAAAGATGTCCTTGGTATTCACATAGAGTTCCCATCCCTCATTCTCCATAGAACCGACGTTGGCCCAAGGCAATGAAGAGAAACCTGTTGAAGAAGGAATACGAACGCCACTATTCAAAAGATCCGTCGTTTTCTTCTTATACACATTCAAATTGAACTTCAACAAGTCATCCAAAATATTCAAATCTGCTCCAATGTTCCATGACTTCGTTTTCTCCCACTTAATCTCAGTCAAACGGAGATTTGTCGGAACAATCGCTGACGTTCCAGCATAAGAACCAGAAGCGCCATAAGTATTATAAATCAAGCCTTCGCTAAATCCAGCATTACCGGTAATACCCCAACCCGGACGGAAAGAAAGCATATTAATATACTTACGAATAGGATCAAAGAATTTCTCATCACTGATATTCCAACGACCGGAAATACCTGGGAAGAATCCCCATTTATTTCCTGAACCAAACTTGGTACTACCATCTGCACGCAAGGTAAAGTCGAACGAATACTTCGAACCATAAGAATAGTGGAAAGAACCGGTAGCACTCATCGTATGTCCTTCACTTGTTCCGGAAGATGCGCCACGAAGATAACCAGGAACAGTAGGATCCGTGATACCTCCGCCGATACCAGAAGAAGACAAACTCTGTGAAGTACCCGTATAGGTACCGATATCCCATCGTGCCAATACCTGTAACGAATGATCAGGATTCATGAAATAAGGCTTGAATACCAATTGATGACGAGTGTTGAATGTCATATTCTTATATTCGTCATTGCTGGTTAAATTAACCTGATCTGCCCAAGTACTGGAAGTCAACTCTGAAGGATAGTAGGAAGCCTTCGACTCCGTATATGCATTGATATATACCTCACCACGGTAATTCAACTGATTTTCATCGTCATCCTTACCCCAAAGTTTATAATCAATTGCGAACTGAGGAGTAATGGTGTATGTTGACCACCGACGCCATGCTTTATGAGCAATAGCTACAGGGTTACCATTTTCTACCATATCCTTCAGATAATAAGAAGTTCTACCGCTGTTATTCGCCACAAGACCAGCAGCACCTGCAGCTGGAGGCATCAAATAATATTCCCCAGTATTAAAATATTGTTGAGCTACATTGTCATACTCATAACGATAAACAGACATATTCGGCATAGCTTTGTATGCATAGCTCAGAAGATTGTCGTCATAGTTCTTATCGTTCTTGGTATAAGTCAAAGCAAAGTTGGACGAGAACTTGATTCGGTCAGACACAAAGTAGTCCAAAGCCAAACGAGTTGTAAAACGATCCAAAGCCTGTTCAATAATAGAACCCGTGCTGTGGTCATAACTACCGGACACACGGAAATTAGCCTTCTCACCACCACCGGATATAGCGATACCATAATTATGGGTCTGACCGAATTGTGAAACTTCATCAACCCAATCAGTATTCTTATTATAGTTCGCATAATAAGCTGGATGGCTCTGCAAGTACATCAACTCAACGATTCCAGAAGCCAAGTCACTCTGCGACGGATTGAAATATGCCTCCTTCAACATCATAGAATACTCATCACCTGTAAGCATCTTCATCCCTTCCGGCTGCCAGGAGCCAGAGAAACGATAGCTGAAATTCACACGTGTTTTACCACGGGCACCACGGCGAGTAGTAATCTCAATCACACCATTCGAACCACGAGAACCCCAGACCGCGGTAGCAGCGGCATCCTTCAACACATTGATTTTCTGGATATCCTCCGGATTTACCTGCAAAAGTGTAGCAAATTTTTCTTCGTTCATGTTCTCAGGGTCAAATTCCTCCTGATCGTAATCTTCAAGAATATAACCATCAACTACAATCAAAGGCTCCTGACTACCATTGATAGAAGTAACACCACGCAAACGCATGCTGGTACCAGCACCAAGGTTACCTGAATTAGCCACGACATCCAAACCTGCAATCTGTCCTTGCAAAGCTTCACCTGCAGTTTCAAAAGAAAGACCGGCCATTTCGTCCATGTTCAAAGACTGCTGAGCCACAGAAATTTCTCGTTCAGGGATAGCCAAACCATTAGACTGCAACTTTCTTGTTGCTACTACTGTTGCGGTATTGAACGTGTTTTTATCAATCAACTCAATTTTAAATGTCGTCTGACCTGCAATCGGTAACTTTTTTGTTTCATAACCGATATAAGAAACCTGCAATTTATTATTGGGGTTCTTAATGGCCAAAGAGAAATTACCATTAGCATCAGTCGTTGTTGCGGAAACGACACGGTTAGAATTGTCAATTTCTGCAACGTTCGCCATTACCACCGGTCCGTTTTCTGTTTTGCTCCAAACATGACCGCTGACGCGCTTCTGTGCAAATGCCATTGCACTGCAGAAGCACAAGACAAAGGTTAGTAAATACTTGATGTTATTCATAATACTTTGATTTATTTCAGGATTCTGTACTTAGCCAAGAATGCTTTAGCCTTAGACTGAGTAGCCCACTGGTCATCATAACGACCAGAGAAATCAGACATGAACACCAAAGGCTTCGCAACCTGATGAAGGACAGCGTAAGAACTGTTGCTAATAGAGGTTGCCGTATTTGCCACAGCTTTGTCAAAATTAGAATCACGTGCAAGAACATTGTACGGTTCAATAACTGACTGCGTAGCACCAGAAGCATCCGTTACTGTTATAGCATTAGGTGTCTGCTTCATAGATATTGTCAAATATACATTATTCACAACATCCACACAAGAAGTCTGGAAATCACCGCTATAGTTGCAATCATCAACATAGAAAGCCTGATCCTGGAAATGATACTTCACGAAATTAACCAACATGTTCACCATCGCCTGCGCTTTCGCTTGATTCTCAGGAGTCATCGTTGCTTCTCCATCTTCATCATCAGGAAGAATAGTATTATCAGAGATGAACTTTGAAATATCCTCATAAGTTGGCAGACCTGCGGCATAAGCTGCTTGCATCGCCTCATTGGTCGGCACATAAATCGTATAACGATAATTATTAAAGAAACGTACCAACTTCTCATCCTGAGCAGGATTATATCCAGACGCATTCGTGAAAATACGATATTTATTCTGCTCAGCCGTCCACTCCTCATCCTTATCTGTCCATGAAGGATCCTTCAAGCCAATGATCGCCAACTCCTCTGCAGAGAAAGCGGTATTTGCCAAATTAAAGAATTTAGAATAGCGAGAATCCGAACGAAGAATATTATAGACAGAACGTGTTGTCGGCTGCATAGGACGATCCAAAAGATAGGTCATACCATTACCATAGCCATTGGTTTCACGCGTCATGTCATATCCTTCGGTTACAACACAATGATGGTCGTTTGCAGGATATTCATCCTGATTCAATTGAATCTGGAAACCGCCATCAACCTGCATACCAATACCAGCCTGAGCTGCATTGCCCTTATTTACAACCAATACCGGTGCACCTTAGCTAAAGACATCGGGTCAACCATACCTAACGTAGACAGACCTTCATCCACAGGGACAAAGAAAGAGAAACGCGACTGCATTGCCTTAAGATACGTACTATAATACTTCTTCAACGGAGCATTATTGTATGAACTTCCCTGAATATAAGCATCATCCGCTCTGGCAACCGTCTTAACAATCTGTGTATTCTTCGAATAAAGTGCAGGAGCGATAACAGAAGCATAGTCTGCGGGCGAGATTACACTGTTCATCACGTATACCACACCATTATTGGCCAACAAGCACTTTTTGAAGTTTTTCTTATACTCTTCGACCGTGGCATAAGCAGGAGTAGATGCCGGGAACATCAGGTCCTGGGCATCATTCATGATTGTCAAATACTTGCTAGGAACAGTTTCGAAGAACGAATCCTTCATCAAGTTAGCAATCAATGCCTTTATAATATCCAATGGTATCTGGAAAAGATTATAACGCAAATTTTCACGTGTGTTAGGCAATTTCGCATAGCGATCCATCAGCACACGTCCTGCACCATCGACAAAATAAGTAGCCATTGCCTCATCTGTCGGCACAAACATTGCACCCATATCCACTTCCGGACCAACGGTTTCGCTTGATGTATACTCATTCCATCCCGGGTCAAAAGGCAAATAGGGGAAATCACCCAAAGACTTCTCATCCGGGCCCATAGTAATCTTAAGTTTGCCTATAGAGCGCTCAGAAATATAACGCTTATGGAATACTGAATCTGCGTCAATAGCGTGCAATGCCTTATACTGTTCCGTCAAGTCATAATCATAATAAGGTGCACTGAAACGCTCCAACATATCGCTAAACAGATTAGTTTCTCCATTGGTACGAATCACTTCAGCCATATTAGTCGGTGTGACTAACACTGAATCCAATTCATGGAAATAACCATTCAAGCAAACAACATCCTGTTTAACAATCTTACTTCCGTAAATATAACTACGATTGGCATCCTGATCTGTCCAACCATTTTTATCATTCAAAACGAAAGCAATATCGTCACGAGTCACCTGTTTTTCCTTCAAGTTACCCTCAAGGAAATGCGTCAGCATCGGCGCAGTCTTATCCGTAGCCATATAAATACCACCGACAGATTCATTTCTGTACTTATCCCAGAATTTCGTATCTCCGGTTGTATTGCCTTCCTCATCCGTTTCTGACTCATTTAAATTTTCAGGAAGTTCATTCCACTTCCAGTAACGTATTGTATCAACAGCCGTCAACGCTGACCCTTGGCGCAAACACAAATTTTTGTTAGCTCCGTTATGAGCCAACATTTCCAACACATAAGCATTGTTCAGCATAGCACCATTCAGCAACCAGCGTTTCTGAGAGAGAGACAACTGGTCATAACTCTTCACTGGCGATCCGTCAGCCGCTAACCAAGTTGTGTTATTGGCGAAGAAACGTTCGTAAGCCGCATCATTTGCAACAAACAATGTCTTACTACCCGTCTTGGCCAGCACCTCCTTGTAGCCCAAGTCTTCGATCAACTTGACCACCGTTGTGAACTTTCTTGCTTTCAATTCGTCATAAATACTCCCGCCCAAATAACTTGGCATGGTCTCATCGAGATCATAATCATCTGTACAAGAATACGTTATTCCGCCTAAAGAAAGCAAGCACATTGCAGCAAGCAATGATTTTCCCATTCCTGAAAAACGGTTTTTCATACGCATTAAAATGAATTAATTTATATATTTCTTTATTGTATACATGTAATTACACCACTCTAGAATGCAGCAAATTTAATAGATTTTTATTATTCTCCTTACTCCCACCTCCATTAAAGTTAATGGTATTAAGGTTATTTAACATTTAGCAATAAAAATCAGTTAAGCGTATATTCCTATAACAAATCATATCAAAAGTACAGACTGAAGCATCAAATTTTATCCGCAAAAAACATCTTATTCTTCAAGCCCACTATGATCACACCCAATCAAAATCAACAAAATCCGCCTTTACTTCCACTCAAAAACGCCTCGATTATATTTCAATTAAACTTTACACTTTCTATTCATAGATAAAACCGTAATAAACCTGCCTCCCCCTCAAAAAAATACGACAACCAGCCCTCCAACGCCCATAATCAGGGCAGACTCATGCTATCGTAACAGACACCAAAAGAACAAAATCTCTCCCCTTCTTCTCTACACACCCAATACAGAGTCACCCTCACAAACTTTCCTATTATGCCATCTGCCAGTATCTCTTTACAAACCCTCATCATGCCACATTCACACATCGATCATACCCATATACATTCATACATCCATCAAAAAACGCAACTATGGGCGCACTAAATAAATCTTTGACTTTCACGTATTACCCAACAAACCTTCAACACAATCTCTCCCACTTGTAAGGTTATTGCCTATTGTGATTTTAGAAACATTAACATATACAAGTAAAAATTCCTAAAATTAAAACATTGTTTCAGTGCTAAGAAATCAAAAAAAATAATTCTACCACGAAACCCGACAGCCCAACCGCAAAATTCAAAAGCAGAAGTGCTGAACTGAATTCTTCAACACTTCTGCTTTCTATTTACTTCGATTGGGATGATGCCCACTCTCAGAAAAGAACAAGTAACCAATTATTATATACGTAAGACAAAACTGAAGGAAACTCAATCAACCCGCTCAATCTTCTTAACAGCCACACATTCCACTTCAATCAACCACTCTGGACGACAGACTCGCGCCTCAACTACCAAGAAAGGTACTTGCGGAAAACGTATTCGCAGATAATCACGAATTTTACCATAATCCGCGACGTCACGCAAATAGACAACCATATATTGTATATCGGCCAAAGTACTGCCACCACTGTTCAACAATTTCTCTATATTCAAGAACAAACGACCGGCCTGCGTAAGCACATCTCCACGATGCACACACTGTCCAAATCTATCTATACTCGCGGTTCCAGATATCAACAACATCCGCTCATCCGCCAAATCCAAATAAGTTCCCCTTTCGAAAGCCACACCATACTCATGAGTAGGATTCAGATATTCAAGTGCTTTCAAATACCCTACAGCCGATCGCTCCAAACCATCAACCGACATAAAGTCGATGCAGACAATTGCATCTCTGTTATCAGCATACCCACCGATACCTGTTGAAGAGATAAAATGCGTATTCGCAGTAAGCCCTTGTTCTGCAAAGATTTCATTTCTTCCGGCTACAACACCTGCATAATGCATATCAATATCACGCACAAAGAGCCATGTTCTGTGGCAATGTTCCTCCAATGTCATCTGATACTTGCTCAGCAAATCTATATGGCGTTCAAAAGCCATACGCGTCTGGGCCCGCGCATCCAGCCCCACGCATTCCTCCGGTTTCAAACGTACGGAATGAAATAAGAACCGATATCCGCAAAAATTCGCCACCAGGCAATCAGGCGTGCCAGATTTAACTAAACTTTCTTCATCAACAAAGCAACATTGTAATGCCACCTTAGCCCCATCCAAAAGTGGCTGCTCTATATAGGAAACAGATCCCAACGAAAGCAAGGAGGAATAAAGACGGGATGCGACCACATCTCCCCACTGATTTGCGGCATCAGTCAAATAAATCCGGGTACACAACAATTTTCCCTCATCCATGCCTTCGGATTTCATCCAGTTCCGCAACGTCGTTTCCAATGAATCCAACTGCTCCACAAAATTTCCCAACCAAACAGGAACAAAGACACCAAATCTAAAAATATTTCTCATAGTTTAAATCAAATAATACTATCTATTATTGCTATTTACGCAACTGCGATGTTAAGTCCTCTGGATTATTGTCCGGCTCCCGATAAAACTTCCCCTGCCAAGAGTTTCGTCTTTGCATTTCACGCTTCACCAGTTCAACAAATTCATAATTCTTCAATCCCCAATCTGGAGCAATCAACAGTGATTTTGGCGACTGCGAGGTAAACCGTTCTACCACAATATCAGGCCGTAGCCTCTCCAAATAATCCGCAACCAAACTCACATACTCCTCCACATTATATATATGATATTCCTCCGGATGATGTATGTAATCATTGGCCATCCTCGTTCCCCGGACCAATTGTAACTGATGAAGCTTCAACGTATTCAAGGGCAATGCTGACAGAGCGACAGGCTGCCTAAGAATATCAGCCTTCGATTCTCCCGGCAGTCCCAAAATCATATGAGCTCCTACCGGTATTCCCCGCGACGCTGTCCGATGAATAGCTGCTGCAGAGCAAGCATAGGTATGTCCTCGATTCACACGCGTAAGTGTAACATCATTCACGCTCTCCACCCCATACTCCAACAGGACAAAATACCGACGATGCAACAAAGCAAAATAGTCAAGCAATGCATCAGAAACACAATCCGGCCGGGTCCCCACCACAAGGCCAACTACTCCGTCAACAGACAATGCCTCCTCATATAGCCGACAAAGCCTGTCCATATCCCCATATGTATTTGTATAAGCCTGAAAATAGGCCAAGTACTTCATTGAAGGATACTTTCTCGAAAAGAAACTTATCCCACGTTGCAACTGCTCTGTTACCGAGCCTGCTACAGAACAATACTCAGGGTTGAACGTTTGGTTATTGCAATATGTGCACCCACCCCATCCAACTGTACCATCCCTATTAGGACACGAAAAACCTGCATTTACCGAAATTTTCTGCACCTTCCCTGAAAAGAATCTTCGCAAAAAAACTGAAAAATCCGTATAAGGTACCTGTATCATTCCGGCTAATACTCAAAAAAGGTTGTTAATGATATTTTTCGACAACAGAACTCACGTTCGGACGCAAATTTATATATATTTCGGGAATAAAGCAAATATCATCTTATCCATCCAAAAAAAATCAGAAATATCTTGCCTGATTTAGGAAGATTACATATATTTGCTACAGATATACCAAAAATACAGATGCCTATTGAAGAAACATTACTTTTAATTTTGCACAACATAAGTAATGGAAAGTATAAAGGAACAGACCGATGAGCAATTGGTCAAATTGTATATATCAGGTAACAATCAGGCATTCGATATTTTACTGGACCGGTATCAGAGTAAACTCTACTCGTATATATTATGCTCCATTCAAAACCCCGATTTGGCAAATGACTTGTTTCAGGAGACATTTGTCAAAGCTATCATACACCTACGTAACGGAAAATATTCTGAAAGTGGTAAATTTTACCATTGGCTAACCCGTATTGCCCACAATCTCATCGTAGACCAGTTCCGCTGCGAAAAAAACCAGCACAGCCTCGCTTGTGATGAAATTGGATATGATTTCCTTAATAAGCTATCTATGAGCGAGATGCAGGATAGTCAAACAGCCGGTATGGAACAAACTTACAGAAATGTGGAATTACTGATTGAAAATTTACCTGAAAATCAGAAGACCGTAATCAAGATGCGCTTTTACCAAGGATTGAGTTTTAAAGAAATTTCAGCCGCAACAGGGGTCAGTATTAATACCGCTCTGGGACGCATGCGCTACGCTCTGTTCAACATGCGAAGAATGGCCACAGAACAAGGCCTCACGCTCCTGTCGTAACTTGAGCATCACAGCCATCAAATAAATCAGAAAGAAATACAATAAACGTACACTTCTCACGTTTAGGCTAATATAGTAATTTTCAAAATTAGCCTATGAATGATTTTACATTAAAACAAACTGAGCCACGTGAAGAAACACTTCAATTTATCAGAGCCTTTGCACGCCTATATACACCGTGCCAAGCTTCAGAAAACATGAAAAAGGAAGTCAACTCCTGCAGAAATACTTTTTCCGAGGCAATCTGCTAAATAAACTCATCCTTTTCAACAAAAGCGCTCTCTTTCTGAATAAAATACGTATCTTTGCAATATAATATGTGCCCGTATCAGGCGCTAAATATATATTATATAGCACTGTTATTCCTAGCTTGTATGAAAAAAATTCTTCTACTTGGCTCTGGCGAATTAGGCAAAGAATTTACCATCGCAGCCCAAAGATTAGGTCAGCACGTCATCGCATGCGACTCTTACCCAGGTGCACCGGCAATGCAGGTAGCCGATGAATTTGAAGTCTTTTCGATGCTTGACGGTGAAGCGCTGGAAAAAGTTGTCAGAAAGCATCATCCGGACATTATTGTTCCCGAAATAGAAGCTATCCGGACCGAACGATTGTACGATTTCGAAAAGGAAGGCATTCAAGTCACCCCTTCTGCACGTGCAGTCAATTTCACTATGAACCGTAAAGCCATTCGCGATTTGGCCGCCAAAGAATTGGGACTTAAAACCGCCAAATACTTCTATGCCAATTCTTTCGAAGAATTAGAATCGGCTGCTCAAATTATCGGATATCCTTGTGTGGTTAAGCCCCTGATGTCATCATCCGGAAAAGGTCAATCCCTCGTAAAATCTCCGGAAGACCTTGCCCACGCCTGGGAATACGGCATCCATGGAAGTCGCGGCGACATCAAGGAACTGATTATCGAAGAATTCATACATTTCGATAGTGAAATCACATTACTGACTGTCACTCAGAAAAACGGACCTACACTGTTTTGTCCTCCCATCGGACACGTTCAGAAAAACGGAGACTACCGGGAAAGTTTTCAGCCTGCACATATTTCTCCCGAACATCTGGCTGAAGCACAGCAAATGGCAGAAAAGGTAACAAGAGCGCTGACCGGTGCAGGCATCTGGGGTGTAGAATTTTTCCTCAGCCATGATAATGGAGTCTATTTCAGCGAATTGTCACCTCGCCCTCATGATACGGGCATGGTAACACTTGCCGGAACACAAAATTTCAATGAATTTGAATTACATCTCCGCGCAGCATTAGGACTACCCATTCCCTGCATCAAGCCATTGAGAATCGGTGCCAGTGCAGTTATTCTATCCGGTATTGCCAGCCAGAATGAACCACAATATAAAGGTTTGGAAAAGACCTGCGAAGAAGATGCAGATATTCGAATTTTCGGAAAGCCCACCACCCGTGTAAACAGAAGAATGGGTGTTGTTGTTTGCAATGCTCCCCTGGATGGCAATTTGGATGAAATCCGAGACAAGGCCAAACGGCTGGCTTCATATGTAGAAGTCTACTGAGATTTAAGATAAACATAAGATCATAAAAATGGTCGCTTCTGTTCCTTAGTTACAGAAGCGACCATTTTCGTATGAAAAACTACTCAATGAAGCGGACAAACTGAGCAGAGCACCCATTTACTACTTCACACTTTGTAAATAAAATATACCTCGTTCACACATAGGCAGGAAATTTTTATATTAGCAACCAATCTATTACAGAAAAGGAAACGAATCACACGACTACATCTTATACTGGAATAATTTCTTCAAAATATTTTTTCGAACAACTTATCAGATATACGAGATGCACAAATAAGAAAAAGAGGTCAAGATTGGGATGACTTGCTCAGATGCCGTGATAAAAATTTCTCCATGGCCCGATAAAAATCAAAACGGTTTTCCTGATTATGGAATCCATGCCCCTCATTCTCCTTTACCATATACTCCACTTCCACTCCCCGACAACGTAATGCCTCCACCATCTGATCGCTCTCTGCCTTGTTCACCCGAGGATCGTTAGCTCCTTGCGCTATGAAAAGTGGCGCTTTGATTTTGTCGGCATGTAAAGCCGGCGAATATTTCTCCATCATCTCCTTATCCTTCTCCGGATCGCCCACCTGCTCATACATCATTTCCAACATAGGTTTCCAATAAGGTGGAATCGTTTTCATGAAGGTAAACAAATTGGATACCCCAACATAATCCACGCCACAAGCATAAAGTTCCGGCGTATATGTAACACCAGCCAGTACCGCATACCCACCATAACTTCCACCGTATATCGCGACACGCGAAGGGTCGGCAATTTTTTTATCAATCAGCCAATTCACACCATCTGTAATATCATCCTGCATCGCCTGTCCCCACTGTTTATAACTTGCTTCCAGGAACTTACGCCCATAGCCCGTAGAGCCACGAAAATTCATTTGAAAAACGGCATATCCGCGATTACAAAGAAACTGGACTTCGGAATCGAATCCCCAAGTGTCTCTGGACCAGGGGCCACCATGAGGATTCACCACGACAGGCAAATCTCTTGCCGTCTCCAACGTTGCCCCAAATGGTAACGACAGATATGCTTCGACAGTCAAACCATCACGCGTCGTATATGTCACCGGCAACATCTCCACCATGTCTTCCTCCCGAAGCCACGGTGCTACATCAGCAACCTTAGACATTTCATCACTCAGCTTATCGTAAAAATAGTATGAACCTCGTGTTCGGTCACCTCCTACATACAACAAAAACCGCTCTTCCAATTTGTCGCTATCGGCAACGGCCACCCTGTGCTGTGGAAAATACTCCTTGATTCGTCCCCGAAACTTACGCTCGTCCTCGTCAAAGAAATAACGTACCGGTTCCTTATGCCCCGTACAATAGGCAGCCAACAATTTTTTCCGACGTCGCGAATAGGATATGCTTCCCAAATCATACACCGGATGCTCATACAACACCTCCAGTTCTTCACAAGTAAGCGGATCCATCAGGACAAGCGCCACCTTATCACGTCCCAGATTCGTTGCAGCATATACTCTCTTGTTATCAGGAGTGAATTCCATGAAATTAACCATCTCCCTGAAATTAGTTGTCAACACAGGAACGAACTCGTCCTCTTCCCGTTCCCGATAAAGAATCTGCGTGTTCACCCCATCAACAATTGCAGTTACCGACCGCAAATGTCCTTCATGGTCAGTCATCCATCCCTGCCAATTTCCCGGATTTTCTGCAAGTTGCGTTAACTCTCCCGTACGATAATCCAAGCGATACGGGTCGAAAACCTCTGGATTCCTACGGTTCAACCCAATCAGCACACAACCGGGCACTTCCTCCAGTTCATCTATCAGTGTGGTTCTCACCCCCGGAAAATCAGTGTATCCTCTCAAATCCGTTCCGTCAATATTTACGCCGAAGAGTTGGTAGTTCTCATCACCGCCAGTATCTTTAACATATAAAATCCGCTGGTTGTCGGCCCACATATATCCGGCTATACTTCGCGCCGTTTCACTCGTAATGCGCAAAGAAATGTCCGTCCCCACCTTCTGAACAAAAATATTCATTCTGTTTTCATAAGGTGCCATATAGGAAAAATAGTTTCCGTCGGGCGAAATCTGATAGGCCGTCCGTTCCGAATTTCTGAAAAAGTCCTCAAGTGAAATAATCCTGCTCATTGTCAATCGTTTTGTTTCGTGCAAAGGAATAATAAAAAAGCCAAAGGGCAAAACGAAAAACCCAAAACTTCCATCCCATGAAACAGTCAGTACTTTCGTTTTTTCTAAAGTACTGAGAGAATTTTCTAAAGTAACGAGTGTTTTTTCAAACGTACTAACTGTAAAAAGGACGCAGAAAACGATGAACAGGTCTTCACCCTCTCCCCGTCTCCAACCACCCGCCGGAACACTTTCCCGCATTTTACCTATGTCAAATCCACTCATTATTCCAACAAAAATCGTAATTTTGTTTTTCATAACTTCTATAGCATGTATTTTTCCGACTTGACACTGATTTCCATTTGGATATTAATTCTTCTGCTGCTGGCAACCTACGCTGTTGCAGCTTACCGGCTATTGAAAAAAAAGAAGAAAAACAGAAAACCCGCGGAAACTGCTGCCGACCTGACTCCTGTCATTGAAGAATTACTCGCACAACGCCATTGTCAGTTTTCTAAAAAGACTGAGGAGGACGAAACTACTTACGACTTCAATTATCAAAACGGGCTATTCACTATCATATGTAAGAACAACGGAACAACAGCCTCCATACTGTTTCCGAACTTTCTGACTTCCAGCACTGACACTATTGAACTGGCACGCTATGTCTGCAATACCTGCAACATGCAAGGATGGAGCCACCGTGCCACATACACCATTTACGGAGATGAGAACCGCGTTGGACTCTCACTCATTACCCCTCTGGAAATCACATCACCGACATTTGATTACACCTCGTTGTTCTACGAAAAAATAGAGCAATGTTTCAGCATTGCCCGCTTTGCATATCAACTGTTCGATAAGGCAAAACAAAGTAATGGTAACCGCCCGTTCGGCGACCAGGAAAAGGAAGAAGCTGAAAAAGAGCGTGACACTTTTCTGCTCAAAGAGCAGGAAATCATGACGCAACCGGACAAGCTGGTTTTTCGCTCATCAGTCGACAAGCCGATGACTCTGTGTACTATTTTCCGCCAACTCTACGATTTGGAACATCCGGAGTTTATCGAATTGAAAATCGTAACACATGAATTGAAAACACTGATAACCGAAACAGAAATAGCCAATTACGACATTAGCACGACGCTTGTTTCACCCGATGCTGAAGGCAAGCCCAATTTTTCGGCGCGCAATGCTACGCTAATTCTACATTATACTCCCGACAAAAATTCGCAAGCCGATTTTCCACGAGAACTTACCATCAGCCTGCAAAGCGAGAACGGCACAAGCGGACAGCTCTATATGTCGGCTACGCTCAGCCAAAAACCGGAAGGACCGTATGCCAACCATGCCCAGCTACGCACCACTGGCACTACGGAGTACCTGCACTTTATCTTTGCCTTCGACAGGACCGATCCATCAGAAAAAATGGAACAGATGTCCTTCAACATGTCCGAAATCATGGAAAAAATGGTTGCGGACCGACCGGAACCACTCACACCCGAAGAAGAAATCATCTACCACTTCAGATTTCCCAATTTTTGGGAAAACATTTACCGCGGAAAAAACCTGTACAGGCAGAAAAGATATTATGAGGCGTTGAACGAATTGCTCCCTGTATACCAATACCTTAACCGGCAATTTCAACATCTCAACAAGAAACAGCGCCAATACTTTTTCGACCTCTGCTACAGCATCGGCATCTGCTACAGCGAGTTGGGACTTTACGAAAAGGCTTACATCCACCTCGACCGTATATTCCCTCTCAAACAAGCCGACTATATGAAGGCCTATGTGAATTGTCTGGTCAATGCCAACGACTTTCGCGCATATGGCATTGTTGAAAACATGATTTCGCACACGCAGCAGCAAATCGCCGACGCCGAAGAGGGAACAGAAGAAAATCTGACCGACTTCCTTAACTTCCTACTCAGAAGGAAGGTAAGTGTACTGATTACACTCGGCTCCTACGATAATGCCCGCAAACTGCTGCAAGCCATGTTACAGGAAGAAATCAATCAGGACTTCGCCATCAACGAACTGGCACGCCTGCAAAAAATTATCGAGGAAAATGAAAGCCATACGGACAATAAGCCGGATGAAGAAACGCCGGAAACACCGGAGGCTCCACTTCCTCCTGAAAATTAACAACCACATACTACTCAAAAACAGATTCAGATGACAATGGTATCTCCTTCGCTGCTTTCTGCCGACTTCGGAAATCTGCAGCGCGACATTGAAATGCTCAACAACAGCGAATGCGACTGGTTCCATCTTGACGTGATGGATGGCGTCTTTGTTCCCAACATTTCCTTTGGTTTTCCCGTAATGAAAGCCATGGCAGAACATGCACAAAAGCCACTGGACGTGCACCTCATGATTGTACAACCCGAAAAGTTCATCAAAGAAGTCAAGGCACTGGGAGCAAAAGTGATGAACGTTCACTATGAAGCCTGTACACACCTGCACCGCGTCATACAACAAATCAAGGCAGAAGGGATGCTTGCCGGCGTCACGCTCAACCCCCACACACCAGTAAGTGTGCTGGAAGAAATCGCCCCGGACTTGGACTTGGTCATGCTCATGTCCGTGAACCCGGGATTCGGTGGACAGAAATTCATTGAACATTCCGTAGGAAAAACCCGAAAACTGCGCGAGCTGCTTGACCGTACGCAATCCAAAGCCTTGATTGAAATTGACGGTGGCGTCAACCGTAGCACAGGAAAACTGCTGGTGGAGGCCGGAGCCGACATACTCGTAGCGGGCAGTGCCGTGTTCAATGCCCCCAATCCGACCGAAGAAATACTTGCTCTCAAGCATTTATAATTTTAACTGGAGCCAACTCCTACTTTTCCCACCTTATGCTCAAACCACTACTGACCGACCCGGAAGTGTTCCAGCTTCTCCGCCTTGTGCAGTCCGCAAGAAAAATCGTTATCTGTGCCCACCGCAGCCCCGACGGTGATGCCGTTGGGGCATCACTTGCATGGGCGCAGTATCTCCTTTCACTCGGCAAACAAGTGTCCATCATCATGCCGAATCCATTTCCTGATTTTCTACGCTGGCTGCCAGGCTCGCACACTATCAGTTTCTACGACAAGAACGAATCGCAGGCCGCATCTATCATCAACGATGCGCATCTCATCTTCTGCCTTGATTTCAATGCCTTCTCCCGCCTGCAGGACATGGGCAAAGTAATAGAGAAGGCAAAAGCCGATCACGTTATCATTGACCACCATCTGGACCCTAACTGCCCACAGGCCAAAATGATTATCTCACATCCGGAAATGAGTTCGACCTGTGAACTGGTGTTCCGCCTCATCTACCAACTGGGCGGTTTCGACCAAATGAACAAACAGGGCGCAGCGGCCATCTATACCGGAATGATGACCGACACCGGCGGCTTCACCTACAACTCAAACAATCCGGAAATCTATCTTATCATCAGCCTATTGCTTACGAAAGGGATTGACAAGGACAAAATCTACCGGAATGTTTTCAACAACTACTCCGAGCACCGCCTTCGTTTCACTGGCTACATTCTAAACGAGAAACTGCGTTTTCTGGAAAACAATAAAGCCTCCATCTTCACCATCACCCGTGAAGAAATGCAACGGTTCCACTTCATCCGGGGGGATGCCGAGGGACTGGTCAATATGCCACTGCAAGTAAAGGGCATGCGCCTAAGTATCTCTTTGAGAGAAGATACCGACAAAGATGTCATACGCGTATCGCTACGCTCCGTTGACGATTTTCCCTGTAACAAAATGGCCGAACAGTTCTTCAACGGAGGCGGCCACCTCAATGCATCCGGCGGTGAACTTCAATTTCCGCTGGAAGAAGCCGTAAAAACGGCGGAAAAAGCCATTGAAGCTTTCCGGGAACAACTATAGGATACCTTTCCCTGCAAGCAATTACTCGCCTCTGAGGACAAGGAATTGCAGGAAAAAGCTGATTTCCACAAAAAAGACAGCCCAAAACAACCGCCCCTGCTTTTGAAACAAATGATTTCAAGGTTCTGAGTTTTCCAGTAATACTCCAAGCGGAAAACGGGATTCCTGGAATCATTTGTTTCAAAAGCAGGGGCAGAAAATCTTTATTTCCATATTTTTATCAAGGCGCCACGCTAGACTATCCTGCTTTGCCTCATGCACAAAAACGGCAAAGCAAAATCAATCCCGTTTTCACGGAAAAGTTCGCTTCTTCATTCCGGCAAGACAACATCGTTCAAAATACCGTTGAGATATGCTATGGCTACACCGTAATTCGTCATCGGGACATGCTGGCTACGTGCCTTTTCCAAACGGTGCATCACCAGTTTTCGGTTGAACATGCAGGCACCACAATGAATAACCAAATCATAGGAAGAAAGGTCCTCAGGAAAGTCCCTGCCGGCCACCACATCCACATGCAGTTCTGCTCCCAAACGGGCACGTAACAAGGAGGGAATGCGAACACGCCCTATATCTTCAGACAGCGGAGCGTGCGTACATGCCTCCGCAATCAGCACACGCGACCGAGAATGAAGACACGCAATAGCAGAGGCCCCCTCCACAAACTGGCGAATGTCACCCTTATAACCGGCCATCAATATAGAAAAAGACGTCAGCCGACTATCAACCGGCTTTTGCTCATATACCTTACGGAATACCTGAGAATCCGTAATAATCAAATGTGGCGGTTCCGATAAATTGCGCAACATGGAGGACAGCCCCTCCAAGGTGCAACAATGCACAATACATTGTCGATCTAGCAATTCACGCAGAGTCTGAGCCTGGGGCAAGATGAGCCGTCCCTTGGGGGCCTGTGCATCCTGCGGCATCACCAACAAAACAGAATCGCCAGCCGATACCAAACCGCCCAATATGGAAGAACGGCCGAAATCCTCCGGCAGCTTTTCCAGAATGGCCTGACGCAAGGTTTCCAATCCTTCCTTCCGGAGAGCACTGACCCTCACCGGACGCTCCTGTAAGATCTGCAGAACTCTTTCACTCAACACTTCCGGCGCCGCACAGACATCAACCTTATTTATCAGAGGCACCACCGGCACCTTCCGCTCCCGCAGCATGCGGAACCATTTCAGTTCCTCTTCCAAACTGCCCTCCTCACAAAAAAGCAATACCAAATCCGCCCGTTCCAGTGCCTGCACCGTCCTGTCCACCCGTTTCTGGCCCAATTCGCCCTCATCATCATCAAAGCCCGGAGTATCCAGGAACAAGCAGGGACCGATTCCCGGCACCTCCATCCCCTTCTGCACCACATCGGTTGTCGTTCCAGCCACAGGCGAAACAAGAGCGGCATCTTGCCCCGTCAAAGCATTCAGCAAAGAAGATTTCCCAGCATTCCGACGCCCCAACATCGCGATATGCAAACGGAAGGCTGAAGGTGTTTCGTTCATACCCATCCTATTTTATTACCCATTAAAAACGGAAATCACGTCGTCCCTTCTCAATCTCCAAGAGACGCATCCGCGCTATTTCCCTAATTTTCACATTCGGTATTTTCTCCAATTCTTCAGCAATTATTCTTGCTCCTATCTCTCTGGTCGATGGCGATGCATAATCTTCCAGATATTCTTTCAGCGTCATCAATGCATTCGGCCCACAGCAATTGGCGATTTGTCCACTTTTTACCAAATGCATAAAACGGTCGCCAGTTCGCCCCTCCCGGTAACAGGCTGTACAAAAACTGGGAATATGTCCCAATTCAAGCAACCAACTCACAATCTCATCAAGTGTACGCCGGTCACTCACATCAAACTGTGCAGAGCTGCTGTCCGGAAGTTCTTCAACAGCATACCCTCCGACACTCGTCCTTGAACCCCCACTGATTTGGGAAATGCCAAGTTCCAATACCTTACTGCGGGTGGCTTGCGATTCACGAGTTGATATAATCATCCCCGTATAAGGAACAGCAATACGGATAACCGCAACTATACGGCAGAATATTTCATCCGACACCGCATCAGGAAAAGCCTCCACCGAGATGTCGTCAGCCGGACAGATGCGTGGAACGCTGATGGTATGCGGTCCCACCCCAAATGTTGCCTCCAAATGTTCGGCATGCATGAGCAAGCCGACAAAATCATACTTATACGTATTCAAACCAAACAGCACACCTATGCCTACATCGTCAATGCCTGCCTCCATGGCGCGGTCCATTGCTTCCGTATGATAGGCATAATCGCTCTTTGGACCCGCCGGATGCAAGGCTTCGTAATTTTTGCGGTGATAGGTTTCCTGAAAAAGGATGTAAGTGCCTATTCCGGCTCCTTTCAACCTACGATAATTCTCTACGCTTGTAGCAGCGATATTCACATTAACCCGGCGAATCGCCCCGTTCCGGTGTTTAATACTATAAATCGTATCTATGGATTCAAGTATATACTCCAACGGGTTATTACGCGGATCTTCTCCTGCTTCCAGCGCCAGCCGCTTATGGCCCATATCCTGCAAAGCTACGACTTCTCTAACAATCTCCTCTTGCGACAATTTTTTTCGCGGAATATGCCGGTTCTTCACATGATAGGGACAATACACACAACTGTTGACACAATAATTCGACAGATATAGAGGAGCGAACATGACAATACGGTTACCATAGAACCGCTGCTTGATCTGACGCGCCAGCTCGAAAATACGCACCGTCAAATCCGGCAACTCACACTCCAGAAGCACAGCTGCCTCCCGATGACTCAATCCTTTGCACAAAGCAGCCTTTTCTATCAAGGCTGTTATCAGTTCCCGATTATTTCTATTCTCACGAGCGTAACGCAGCGTTGCAAGAATTTCTGCATCGCTGATAAACTCATCCGCCCTTTGAGACGCAACGTTATACATTTTACCAACTGGACTTTTGATTTTTACTATCTTTCGCCCGATAATCTCCCCGCTCATAAGAAACAGCGTATCCTATCGTGGCGAGTTCTTTCTCCAACAAAGACAGGCCTTCGGCCGCTTCTGCCCCAAAAGCCGCCTTCCCATTGTACAGATTATATTGAGAACGCCGCTCCGACGGAGTCAAATTGGGCATGACTACATTGGCACCGGCCAGTATCCCGCGCAAACGTCCTTGCGGATGCAAACTGGCCAAAGCCGTCGTTGCCGGTATCAGGGCCGTGGGATGCATGAGCCGAAGTAAGGAAAGCAAACGCAAGGTGAGTTCCAAATCACCAGGAGATTCCTCTGAGAAGGGAGTCTGGTTATGAGGCAGAAATGGCCCTATTCCAATCATCTCCGGTTGAAAACGCTCTATAAACATCAAGTCTTCTACGAGATGCTCAACCGTCTGGCCCGGAGAGCCGACCATCATCCCTGTGCCCACCTGATAACCGATTTCCTTTAGCCATTGCAAGCACGACAGACGATGCGACAACTGCATCTCGGCAGGATGCATACTGGCATAATGCGCAGGATTACGTGTTTCGTGCCGCAACAAGTAGCGACTGGCACCAGCTTCAAAAAAACGCTGGTATTCCTCCCTACTTCTTTCACCAATGGACAAAGTAATGGCGCAATCAGGAAATCGGAGATGAATCTGCCGCACGGTCTCCTCCACCCACTCCGTACGCAGTGCGGAATCTTCTCCGCCTTGCAATACAAAAGTGCGAAAACCCCAATGATACCCCTCACTGCAACATTGAAGAATTGTCTCACGCGAAAGCGCATAGCGCGTTATTTCTCTGTTACTCCGACGAATTCCACAATAATAACAGTTATTACGGCACCGATTGCTGATTTCCAACAATCCACGTACATATATCCGATTACCAAAATGCCGAAGACTGGTTTGCCGGGCGGTCAGTCGCAAGTCGTTGAGTACGGACGGGCTTTCCGTTGTCAGCAAATAGCGATATTCACCGGCTTCCAGCCGACCGCCGGCCACGAGTTTTTCCAGAACTGCGTCCATGGTGTCCCTTGAGTCTTCGACCAACGTAAGCTAATAAGTTTTCTCACATTTTGAGAGCTCCTGGATAAACAACCGCTTACCCTTCTCGCCACTGTAACTGCTGGGGCCGGTAATGCAACCTCCCTCACAAGCCATCACTTCAATGAAATTGGCCGGAACTTTTCCTGTTTTTGCATAAGCACGGAGAGCCGCAATGTTTTTCCTGTTCAAATCGGAAACCTGAATTCCTTTCACCCGGGATGCATCGAGTTTGAGATAGGACTTCACTGCTCCCATCACACCCCCAGCCTGTCCAAAGCCTTGTGCCTCACGCACGGAAACAAACGACATAGCATATGGCTTGACTTGTTCCAAATGAATGTCAAGACCCGAAAGAATGGATCCGATTTCCTCGAATGTCAACACATAGTCCACACATTCATCCCGTTGCGCCTCTTTACGCTTTGCGACACAAGGGCCGACAAAAACTACTTTTGCATCCGGATATTGTTTCTTGGCCAGACGCGCCGCATAATACATCGGCGACCCTGTTCCTGACACAAAAGGCTTCATTTCAGGCACATGCTTCCGCACCAATTCAATATAAGCAGGACAACACGATGTAGTCATAAACGCCTGTCCTTCATCTAATTTTTCCAACAATTCGTGCGCTTCGTTTTCCGTAGTTTCCATTGCACCTTGCGCCACTTCCAACACATCCGTAAAACCGATAGCACGGAATGCACCATACACCTGCTCCGGAGTAGAATTAAACTGGCCCAAGATGGAAGGCGCTACAATCGCTACCATTTTTTCACCACAACGCATACGCTCCAACACATCAAATGTCTGTGACACCTCAAAAATAGCTCCGAAAGGACATGCATTCATGCACTTTCCGCAATAAATACATTTATCCTCATCGATATGCTCTATGCCACATTCGTCTTTGCTGATAGCTTTCACCGGACACGCTTCCTCACACGGCACTGGAATATATACAATGGCATGATAGGGGCAACTCCGCTGGCATATGCCACAACTCACACACGCATCATGGTCAATCCACGCCTTTCCATTCTGTGCATTCACATGAATTGCTCCTTTAGGACAATTGTTCTGGCAGCTGCGGGCGGTGCATCCACGACACAAATCGGTGATTTCATAACTGACATGCACACAAGCAGAACAGGCCTCGTCAATGACACACATTATGCTTTCCTTCGGAGAACCATAATGAGCACGGTCCATCGCCATCTGAGCATACGCAGACAAAGGCATGAGTTCATCGGTTTCATCTTTCATCGTCAATCCCAACAAAGGAAGTGACTTGTATTTCCACACAGCCCGTTCTTTATGCACACAGCAACGCCCTGCGTGCTTGGAATACTTAGGACTCAACTGCAACGGCAAACGATCGATATCTTCCGTCGTTATCTTCTTCTTATCCCACAGGCGCACCAGTTCGCTCAGCAATCTGTGACGCACAATCATGATGTTGTTCGCAAAAGCCATGATATCTACGTATTTAATTTAAGAAAAAGCCTATATCCCCAAGCTAAAAAACAACTTGTACAGGCTATATGTGTTTCACATTCTATATGCAAAAAAGGAAGTATCGAATACAATGATTATACGAAAACGCTATTCCATATATCAAATCCGCCGAACCATCTCCTACTTTTTACAAAAGTAACGAAAAATCAGAAAACAAGCTCTTTTTTCTAATTGAACATGGAAAATTATCTGCTACAGATGTGTCAATTACCCCTCATCAAGATGCACAACACGTTTCGCAGATGTATACACGGCTTTCGAAAAATAGCTTTACCCGGAGCATTTGTCATACCATCATCGGTAAACGCTCAACTTTTTCACCGAAAAAACAGTCAGTACTTTCGTAAAAACTAAAGTACTGACAGAATTTTCTATCAGTACTTTAGGATTTTCTGTCAGTAGGATTGTGAAGACGTGAGATACTGAGTCTTGGTTTCGCTTACTCAGGCAACAATCATCCTCAATCCGCCCAATTGCCTATAGACAAATCAGCATCAATATTGTGGAAATCGTAAAAAGGATCTCACTGCTTCAGCCTACTATGATTTTTGTCGCCCAATAACCACCAAACAGCAGCCAAATATACAATCCTCCAGCCAGCAGAAAAGGTTTGGCACCAGCTTGTTTGAACTTGGCAATACTCGTCTCTGCTCCAAGTGCTGTCATAGCCATCGTCAAGAGGAATGTATCCAAATCATTGATGATATCCACACACGCGGCATAAATATCCTGCGGAATAAAAGCTGCTGATTGCAAAGCTGAATTAATCCCGATAACCACCAGGAAATTAACGGCAAACCAAGGTATCGTTATTTTGTGTCCACCGCTGGTCTGACCCTGCATTTTTCTAGCCAGGAAAAAACTCATAAGAAGCAGAACCGGGGCCAAAAGAATAACACGAATCATTTTGGTTATGGTTGCCGCAGCAGCTACATCACCTCCAGCAGCATCCATCGCATTTCCTGCCCCCACGACATGTGCTACTTCATGCAACGTTGCACCGGTATAAACAGCAATCCCCTGCATAGAAAGCCCATCGAGCATACCTGAACGGAACAAAACAGGATATAAGAACATTGACAATGTGCCAAAAATGACAACTGTAGAAACTGCCACCGCTGTCTTGTGCGCTTCACAACGAACTACTGGCTCTGCGCCCAATACGGCAGCTGCTCCACATATTGCACTACCGGTTGAAGTCATTAACGCGGTCTGGCTATCCATTTTCATCAACCTGCCCAGCAACACTCCCAACACGATTGTACCAGCTACAATTATACAGTCAACCATAATTGCCGGAACACCGATGGCAACCACTTGCTGAAACGTCAGTTTGAAACCGTAAAGAACGACACCTGTACGCAGCACCTGCTTTGTGCAGAATTTAATTCCTGGAACCCAAGTTTCGGGTAGCTTGTTGCGCAAAGAGTTTGCATAAAGCATACCCAATATGATTCCCACAATCAGAGGGCTCAACGACAGACTGCGTACCCACTCAAATTCTGCTATATAAAAAGCAGAAAAAGAAAAGAGCACAATCAGCAAAATGCCATGCAATACATCACCACGATTTTCTCTTGTCATAAAACTATTTTTTACTTATTCTTTAATTAACAATTTCAACTGCCAGGAACTATACCAGGTACAGGGTCCGGGAAAGACTGCTATCCTGGCGAAGCCTTTTCTACATACGAGGCAGAAAACTGGCAAAACAAAAGGAAACAAAGAAAAATACGTTCAATTTCACTTTACTTCCTCTACTTTATCCTAAGTCAGTCTATTCTTTCTTCTGACTTCTTACATCCTCGGAACCTTCACTCATCAAGTCCGTACCCCAATGAGTGGAAGCTAAACGCTCTTCACGCATACGTACTTCCTTTGCTTTTTTTGCATATATAATCATACGCAATGACTGGCTATAGCTGAAATAATTCCACATCCAATTGAACATTACGATGACTTTGTTGCGGACTCCTAATATAGAACGCAAATGCACCACGAGCCACATAAACCAAGCAAAGAAACCAGCCATCTTGACCTTGCTGAATTCGGCAACAGCTCTATTACGTCCCACCGTAGCCATCGCTCCCAAGTTACGATAACGGAACGGCTTCATGTCCTTGCCTTTCTCCAGACGAATCAGATTTTTGGCCAAAAGGTTGCCTTGTTGAATAGCGACCTGCGCCAATTGAGGATGACCTCCTTTCCACGAAGGATCTCCTTCGGGCATTATGCATTGATCACCAATAGAGAAGACTCCCTCTAACCCCGGGACCCGATTAAATTCATCTACAACAATACGGCGGCCACGACCTAAATGTTCTTCGCCAAGATTTCCGACTGGCTGAGCTGCAACACCACTCACCCAGATAAAGGTACGTGTAGCTATTGAACTCCCATCCTTGAGCATTACACGGTGGTCTTGATAATCGGTCACCATCTTATTAAGCAAGACATTTACCCCCATCTCTCGCAAATACCTCTCGACATGTGCAGAAGATTCCGGACTCATGGCCGGCAAAAGTCGGGGACCTGCTTCTATCAGGTAGATATGCATCAAACTATTGGGCATATCGGGATAGTCTTTCGGCAAAACATAGTTTCTCATCTCGGACAAGGCACCGGCTATCTCTACGCCTGTTGCTCCACCACCAACGATAACTATATTCAGCAACTCCTGACGCTCACGTTCGCCCGCACAAGTAAGCGCACGTTCAAAATTATCCAATAAAGCATTACGCAAGCCCATGGCTTCACTAGCCGTTTTCATTGGCATCGCTTCTTCTTCGACATGAGCATTTCCAAAAAAATTGGTGGTAGTCCCTGCCGCAAAGACCAAATAATCATAACTTACTTTACCGATGGAAGTCTGGATTATTTTATGCTCAGGAAAAATAGAACGGACCTCAGCCATGCGATAATAAAAATTTTTCCGCCGCTGAAAAATCTTGCGGAATGGAAACGAGATACTACTCGGTTCTATACCTGCCGAAGCAATCTGATAGATCAATGGAGGAAACTGGTGATAATTGTTCTTATCCACCAACACAACTTGAAAATTTGACTTTTTAAGTTTATTTGCCAACTTAAGGCCGCCAAAACCGCCTCCAACGATTACGACTCTCTTCCGATCCGTTTTCGGTATATTAAAACTCATAAAAATATAGATTTTAAGCTTTTTATGATATGATTGTTTCCATTGCAAAGTTACGCCCATGGTTAGGAAGAACAAAATAAATAAATACATTTTTTAGAAAACCATAGGATAAAAGAAGTGCATCTGGCTACTTTTGTTTACTCTTGTGAAATATTGCTAAGTTTATTTCACAAATAACGACTTCACGGTCTCACTCCGCAAAAACAACATCCTATACCATTATCTCACACGAACTGTAGTTGAAGCCAACTCATTCACAAGCACTCCCGGCCCAAAACATGGAAAGTATCAACTCCGCTTTATAGTTTCGAAGAATCACCGCAGGCATCAAACAACAAACACTTTACAAATCTTCAAATTTAACTTACGTTTATTGCCACGATATCCTCAATAAAGGGAAAACGATTTGTCTTCACTTTTTAACTGTACCAACCTCTCAAACCTCATATAAGCCAGCCAGCGTACAGTGCTCCCATTTGGAACGCCACATCGCAACAGCTGTCTAGTAAAAAGGAAATATGGCTACACACAATATGCCAACACCTTCCACTCTATACGCGCCAACCGTGATATAATAAAAACAGCGGTCGCCTGTGCGGCTACCGCTGTTTTCTATCCTAAATATAAAATACGACTACTGGTGTTGTTCCCGATAAAGATCATTCACAGTCTTCACGGGATTGAAAGTAATTAAAGGCACCTCCACAAAAACTGTATTCCAATCGCTCATGGCACCATTCCAAAGTCCAGGCAATTCTAATGCTTTTAATTCCTTTCCATCTTTACTTTTATGAGATATGAATCCGGTCATTTTGTCAACATACGCAGGCAAATCAAAGTGTGCATTTTTATAGTCCTTTAATGCACAAACCAAATCCACAGGATTAAAATGAGTACCTTTCTCAAACATCACCTTCTTCTCAGGATCACTCATGTCGATTTGAGAACTTTCAAGAATCTGCAAAGAGATTGTGCCATCCGCATTATAAGCCAAGAACGGTCCTCCGCCCGGTTCTCCGATATTACGCACCATTCCACAAACTCTCATTGGACGATTCAACTTCTTACGAAGATAAATAGCCAATTCGGTATCTTCCAACATCTTGGTTTCTGGATTTTTACAACAGAGTTTCTTCTGCACGAACTGTAACATTTCAAGCAAATCTGCCGTGACATAACATCCACTCTCCAACTTCTGCAAATATGCAAAAGCCTGTTTCTGTAAATCCACAAGAACTCCCGCAAGCACTTTCTTATACTTTACCGTTTCTGCCTTTAGGCGGTCTGGCACGACATTGTCAATGTTCTTGATAAAAACGACATCAGCATCAATATCATTCAAATTTTCAATTAATGCTCCATGCCCGCCCGGACGGAATAGCAAAGATCCATCTGCCTGACGGAATGGAGTATTGTCTGAATTTACGGCTACCGTATCTGTACTAGGTTTCTGTTCAGAAAAACTTATTATATATTTTACACCAAACTTCTGAGAATAGAACGCAGCTTTATCGTTAACTAGAGCCTCGAACATATTACGATGTTCAGGTGATACTGTAAAATGAACATGCACCTCGCCATTATTCAACTTAGCATAAAGTGCTCCTTCCACCAAATGTTCTTCCAACGGCGTACGCGCCCCTTCTTCATAGGTATGAAATTTAAGCAAGCCTTTTGGAAGTCCACCATAATTCAGCCCTTCCTTCGAAAGCATCGCCTTTGCCACATCTTTATACCGCCCGTTCTGAATCAAGCTCAGCACTGTTTGTCCATACAAATGCTGGCACACGTCATTAAGCTCATCATAAAAAGCCGCAATCGTTATGTTTTCAAAGAAAGTTTTTTCGAAATCAGTAGTCGGCACATCATAAGGAGCATCACAAAAAGCAAAAACATCCTTAAACATACGACTGGCTGCCCCTGACGCCGGAACAAATTTGACCACTTTATGAGCACTAGCAGTTAAATAAGAATCCCATACATCCAAATATTTTTGTACATCTGCATCTCCTAACTGTAAAATTCCCTTCTCAACCGAGGCTGCAGCACTTAATTTTAAGAACGGGAATCCATTCTCGAAATAACGCAACTGTTCTTCGAACTTTTGCTCACTAATCCCTTTTTGAGCCAACAAGGCTCTGTCCATGCTGTTTATCATAGTCTAAAAAATTGAAGTTCATAAATAAGGAATCCTTTTCGCAAAGATACCAAATAAATCCAAACTAAAAACTTTTATACACATTTTTGAGGATAAAAGCAAAAACGAAGTACGCCTCCGCCCAACTGAGACGGAAGCTACCGGAAACAAAACACTCTGCTTACACGAAGATTCTTAAATATAAATAAACATCCGCAAGAAATACATAGGATTTGGCGGACTTGTTTACATGCAGAACTTTTCTTTCCCTTGCAAATAAACAATATAGTCACCTTTTCTCGGATTTACTGCATGGACTCAATGACAAAACCGCAACCAATAATTATAACGTAAGCTCAAAAAGAAAACGAGATGAACACTCACCTCGTTCTTTTCATATATCCGTGCAAAATATTAATATTACATTTCTAAACAGAATGCTAACTGATCAATAAATTCATGTTCATCCTCTCAAAATCCAGCCGCGCTGCTGAAAGACTACATTTTCAGAGAAAAAACAAAATTTATCAAAGAAAGACAGCACGATTACTTTCCCGCAATCCAAACTAACCCAGATACTTTGTCAAGATCTTGATATTGTCTGCTTCACGCAATCTCCTCAAGGCACGCTCCTTTATTTGTCGAACTCGCTCACGCGTAAGATTCAAGCTATTCGCTACCTCTTCTGCAGTCATTTCATTACGACCAATGCCAAACAGCATCTTCAAAACCTGCCGCTCACGCTCGGAAAGCGTTGCCAAAGCCGACTCCAAATCCGAAGCCAATGATTCCTTCTCCATCGTATTGTCCGTACCTGGAGCAGAATCATCTGTCATTATATCTATCAAGCAGTTAGAATCATCATCTTGGAATGGCGCATCCACCGAAACTTTCTTACCGTTTGTGCCCATAGCTTCCTGGACACGGCTCACATCTGTTTCCAATATATCAGCCAGTTCCTGAACAGAAGGACGTCGTTCAAACTCCTGTTCAAAGTTAACAATGGCTTTTGTCAGTTTACTTTGAAATCCCACTTGATTCAAAGGCATGCGCACAATTCTACTCTGCTCAGAAATAGCTTGAAGTATGCTCTGACGAATCCACCATACTGCATAGCTAATAAACTTAAAACCGCGTGTCTCATCAAATTTTTGGGCGGCTTTAATCAATCCTAAATTACCCTCATCAATTAAGTCATTAAGAGCTAATCCTTGATTCTGGTATTGCTTTGCCACACTGACAACAAAACGCAAATTGGCACGCGTCAACCGTTCAAGCGCCTCTCTGTCTCCATGATGAATTCTTTGCGCCAGTTCGACCTCTTCATCTGTTGAGATTAACTCCTCACGCCCAATTTCAACCAAATACTTATCCAAAGCCGCACTCGAGCGGTTTGTAATACTTTTGTTAATTTTTAATTGTCGCATATTTACCCAATTTGGGAAACAAAATTACAAAAAAAATTCATAAATACCCGCCATTCAAGAAAAAAAGAACTCATAAAAAGAAAATTTTACACAGAAGAAGGGAAAATCAACATCAAGTCCACCTAAATATCTCCGCTATTGAATTTTCTAAAGTACTGAAATTTCCCCAGACGTACTGACTGCAGTTCTCTAAACACCGACCGTTATACCAGAATGTCCCGCAAAACCTCGATCCAAGCATAGGGGCGCACCACACAGTATGCACACATCCTTCTATTATTGTTCACAACAAAGCGCTCGTTACCCTTCAGGCTAATCCCAACCTATTCCAAAACAACGTACATGTCTCCATAAAAAAGAAGTCCGAAAATATGGGACGGGAAAAGGTAAGGTCCGATTCCAGTCACCACGAACAGGACGACACACTCGGCTGCCTCCGGAAGCAGACGCAGGAAAGACAATTCTGGCGAAGCGTAACAACACCCCCATTCCGAAAAACAAAGTCTGGACAAAGCCAGGAAAACGGGGGTCCCCCGCCGGAGGGCTGCCGGCCGCTTCAGCAAAGGAGAAAGGATATGCGGGAGCTGACGACTTCTTTGATGCAAGTACACAAAAAAAGGAGGGTTTCCGAAGTCCGGCTTCAGAAACCCTCCACTAATATAATTAAAATGGCGGCGACCTACTCT
>PPYF01384825.1_pt1 | contig 63936 bp, 64 predicted proteins | sample 1559871 | NCBI WGS metagenome assembly PPYF01 (sample SAMN08240021, study PRJNA423297) | Human gut metagenome, whole genome shotgun sequencing project. | reverse complement strand
CTTCTTGCAGCAGGCCGTTGATGAAGGCAAGATCGAGGCGGAGTCGTTGCCGGGCTGGAAACAGATGGCTGAAACGAACTTCGAGCTGGTACAAAACACCATCGATTCGATCCCCGCGCGTGAGAAGATCAGCGAGCAGATCGCCACCGATCCCGACAATGCGAAGGCTGCCGCAACTGCCCTGAAGAGTGCCGAGCAAAAGATGGCCGAGCAGGTCGAGGCCGTTGTCGGCAAGGACTTTCAGTTCAAGAAACTCCAATAGCCGCGCCCTGCGGGAGGCGTACCGATCCCGTACTTCATCCTGATTCGAAGCCGGACGTTTCCGTCTGTTGCAAGGCTTCGCTTTCCAGATTCCATCAACTGATTTGCCGAAGGTGGCCGAAGGCCGCTTTGAGTCGATACTCCCTGTTCGCGGCCAGATTCTAACCCGAAAACCACTAAAAGCAATGGCAGATACAGTAACTTTCTTACAGAACGGGTATGCCGGCGAAGTGCTCGAAGACCTGCTGACCTACACGGCGCAGGGAAACGATACTTTCCGCGAGGGACTGATCCACATCAAAACCGGCATCCAGCACAAGTATACGCTTCCGGCAATTCGCCTGGGAGATATCATCCAGGACAATGTCCCCACGCCCCAGAGTTCGCACGGGGCCAAAGGAGCGAACGGAGAAAACGAGTACCAGTTCTCGGAACGCTATCTCGAACCGTCCGACTTCATGGTCTATTTAGAGTTCAACCCGCGCGATTTCGAGTCGTACTGGAAATTCGCACAGCCGACCGGAAACCTTGTTTTCCGCGAGCTCGACCCCAAGTTGCAGGCCACGATGCTGCGCCTTTTAATGGATAAAAAGAACGAGTTCGTGGGCAATGCCATCTGGACCTCGGCCAAGGGCGGTGCCGCCACGGCAGGAATCACGGCTCCGGCCGGTGCCGTACAGATCGGTGCAGGCAAGGAGAAGTATTTCGATGGCGTGGTCAAGCGTATTATCGACAACGTAAATGCCACCGATGCGGAAACGGTAGCGGGCGGACAGTGTATCGTTTCGGGGACTACCGAGCTCAAGGACGGAGCGGCCGTGGAGGCGGCATTGTATGCCATGTGGAAGAAGTGTCCGAAGGCGATCCGCAAGAAAGCGGGGCTGAGCTTCGTCATGGGTTGGGAAGCGTGGGATGCCTACGACCAGTACATCACCGACAAGATGGTGAAGTATTCCGAGAACAGCGAAGTGAACCGCTATCGGTTCAAAGGACACAGGGTAATTCCTATCGTTGGTATTCCGGAACACACGATCGTTCTGGGGCACTTCACTTCGGGCATCGACTCGAACCTTTGGATGGGCGTGGACTACGCCAATGACACCGAGGTACTCAAGGTCGACCGCCTGCAATCCAACTCGGAGCTCTTCTTTTTTCAGATGAGGCTCAAGATGGACGTGAACATCGTCAAGCCTGCCGAGATCGTCGTGCATACGGCCTACACCAAGACGGCATAACCCTTTACCGACAACATAAACCGCACGGGGGATGGACACCATGCTCCATCCCCTTTTTCAATACCGATTACTATGGCTAAGACTCAAAATAAATCTCCCGAACCTGTTTCCGGGGCGGAAGAACCGGTTATGGAAGCACCTGACACGGCGGAGGACACAAATACACAGGGCGGAACCAACGAGAAAGAAGAACCCGGGCAGGAGCCCCCTGCCGAGATTCCGTCTTTGGCACGCTCGATCTTGCAGAAGTTTTCGCAGTACAAGGAACTCTACATCGACAAGGACAGCGGTATGTTCACGCCCCAGACTTCCCAGACTATCCGTAAGGATGCCGCGCTCTATCAAAACCCCTATCATAAATCGTAATACACTGATAATATGACATTAGGAAATGTAATCATAAAGGATGTGGACGGCAATCTGCCGTATGCCGCATCGGGAAGCAACGAGAAGATCACGGGGCTGCTGTTCGACGTATCCGGGCAGCCCGAACTCTTCACGGCAGGATACGGGAAGAGCAACGAGGCGAACGTGAAACTCAACGATGTGCTCTACATCACCAGCCGTAAGTCCTCCATACAGGATTTCGGCATCAAGGAGCGTGTCGAGTGTGATTTGGACGAGGAGGCCAACGAAAACTTCATGTACGGCATTCCAGCTTATCACATTCGGGAGTTTTTCCGCATGAGCGGAAATATCGACGGTCCCGGCCGGCTGTATGTCATGTTCGCGGACTGCTCGCAGAACTGGGATGCTCTCGACGTAATGCAACGCGCCGCCGACGGGATGATCTCCCAGATCGGCGTGTGGACCGAACAGTCGCTCTGGAAACTCAACGGCGAGGAGGAGAAATACAACCTGAACCTTGTAAAAGGTATCAACGACAAGGCGGTGGCACTGGCCGAACTGAACCAGCCGCTGTCGGTTGTCCTGTGCGCCAACCCTGCCAATACGGGCGGCGATACGGAGGAGTCGAAGGTGGTCGATTTGAACCGCATCCCTTCGGCCATCTGCGAGGCATCCCGCACGAGTGTCATCTTCGGGCAGGCACGCAATGAGCGGAACGCCGAGATTCAGTACCGCAACCCCAACAACACGCCGGTGGGATTCCTCGGCGCCGTCATGGGGGCTGTGGCCAAAGCCAACGTACATGAGTCCATCGCGTGGGTGCGGCAGTTCAACCTCTTCGACGACGACTTCCAGCAGATCGAATTGGGTTTCGGAGATCTGACGCTCGATGCCGAAAGCGCGTTCGTGTCTACAAACCTCTACGAATCTCTCTCGCCGGTACTGCTTGACGAGCTGGACGACAAGGGATACATCTTTCCGATCAAGTATTCGGGTCGGGAGAACGGTATTTACATCTCCAAGGACCAGACGTGCTCCAACGGAGATTACCGCACCATCGCCCGCAACCGCACCATCAACAAGAGCCGTCGTGCCGTGCGTGAGGCCCTGCTTCCGTACCTGCACAGCCCTCTGATGGTGAACCCGGCAACGGGATTTCTCGCACCGTCGAAAATCACGGCCTTCAAGACCCTGATCGGAGATATTCTCGCCAAGATGCAGACCGCACAGGAGATCAGCGGCTATGCCGTGACAATCGACCCTAACCAGAACGTGCTGGTCGATGACACGCTGCGCATCAGCTATGTAATCGTCCCGGTGGGTGTGGCCGTGAAGATATATGTCGAGGAGGGACTTTCATTAACGGCTAAATAATAGGAAATATGGCAATTATAAACAATGTAGCATACAGCTGGTCGATGATAACCTTGACCAGTACGGCGTTGGGAATCGAGGAAGGCTCGACCGTACTCGAAGGCGTGTCCGGCATCAAGTGGAGTAAGAAACGCAAGATCGAGCCGAATTATGGCTTGGGCAGGAAGCCCGTGTCGCGCGGTTTCGGAAACATCTCCTACACGGCGAGCATCACGATGGATTACGCCACCCAGCAGACCCTCCGTTCCACTTACGGCAGTTTGATGGATATCGGAGAATTTGATTTGATCATCTCGTTCGCCAACCCGATGGCCTCGGATGACTGGACCACGACGACCGTAACACTCAAGGGCTGTATCTTTTCCGAGGATGGTATGGAGAGCCAGCAGGATGATACCAATATCGTCCACGAGTTCGACCTGAATCCCTTCGACATCCAAATCGGCGACGGGGATACAATCTGATTATTCTCTCTTGCATGGAACCGTTTCTTTCTCAAAAAGGAACGGTTTTGTGCATCTGTTACGAGGATATTTTTCTACTTTTGCAAACTTTGTAAAAATAGATAACCTATAAAGAAACAGACGATGATACGAGCAACAGAAAATAATTTTGACGAGTTACTCGGTTCCGGCAAGCCTTTGATGGTGGATTTCGGGGCCGAATGGTGCGGTCCCTGTAAGGCATTGGCACCGATGGTGGAGGAATTGGCGGAGGTATACGGGCAGCAGGTGAATATCGCCACCTGCGATGTGGAGGAGAATAACGACCTTGCCGTTCGCTATTCCATCCGGAACGTGCCGACCATTATCTTCTTTAGGGACGGGAAAGAGGTCGGACGACAAGTCGGGGCCATAGCCCGAAACGCATTGGAGGAGCGAATCAAAGAGCTATTATAAAAGCAAGAGAGTGCCTGAAAATTTTAGGCACTCTTCTACTTGATGGAACTTAGGCTTATAGCTTTTCCCAGTATTTCTGCAACCTGTCTTGTATCTTATTGATCACCGTTTCAAACGGCAAGTCGTCCGAAAATTTGATCTTGCGCAGAAATCCTTTCCAGAAAGCGATACGGGCCGGGGCTTCGGCAAACTCCTTTGTAAAAAGTATATGATCCGGTTTGTATGCGGTTTCCCTGTTGGCAAAAGTCGCCGTAATCGCCCTGTGCAGCATCTCTTCGTCTATTTTTCCGCTTTCGAGAATACGATACACGTCAAAGAAATCTTTCATCCGGCTATTCTCTTCGGCCAAATCGATCATCGCCTGGAATTTCTCCGCCACAACGGTTTCCAATGAATAGGCCATGATATTGACGGCAGGGATATCTTTCAACAATGTGGGGTAATCCAGTTCTTCGGGTCTTGGTGTGATGACATCTCCGAATCCTATATCCATCGAAATAACCTGCCGGATGGTATCCAAATGTGCCGTGACATGCAGACGGATACCATGGTATTCCTTGTTCACTGTAATTTCTTCGGCCGAAAGGCTCGCTATGTCAAAGGTCACGCCGTCTTCCGGACAAGCAACGGAACAGACCTCTTCGAAGGCCATTTTCACGAAATCCTTCTCCCGGCTGATCTTGTCGCCGAGGAAATCTATATCCAAGGTCGGCCGGGCCCGAAACTGTTCATGTGCATACAACAATGCCCCGCCCTTCAGAAACAGTTTTTCCCTGAAGCGGCTTTGTGACAGGCGGTATAACAAGCGTTCCTGTATATAACGGGTCAATATAAGCTGATAACCCAACTGCTCCGCTTTGGATATGTTCAACAGCTTCGCCCGGATGGATTTCCCGTGATTCTTTTCTGTCATGATATATTACAATTGTATTTCCAAATATTTTTTCAGGGTCGATGCCACACGCATGACTTTAGCATATTTCATCAGTTTGTCGATATTCCGGTCCTTACGGCCGAGATAGGTCTTCAGGATTTCCGAACTGACGTCGATACCGATTTTATTACGGTATTTAATGGCATCGCATACCGATTTCTCAATGTCATAGATAGGAACGTCGTATCCGTCTATCAGTGTATTCACGATCCCCAGTTTGTACATATTTTCTTTCCAGAAACAAAGCGTTATCGGGGGGTAATCGGGAACACGTATCTTACGGCTCTTTTCAATAGCTACATAATATCCGGAAGGAATCTGGGTCGTGAGTCTGTAATACGCCCATGCAGAATAGAGACACAGAACCCCCTCCGGAATAATTTTCCGGATATCGACCATCGTATTGGCCAATTCATCCGTCAGCGCGTAGACACCCTGGCGGATACGGGTAAGCGTGCCTTCTTTGACCAGCTCCAAAACCTTATAGTAGGTTGTTCTACCCAGAGCTTTGGCCTGCCGGGCCGTGATGTAGCCTCCGTTTTTCCTGATATATGTTTCTATTCCGTCCATGTCATTTCCGTTAATCCGTACAAATATACTGCTTATTTTTTGTAAGGCAGTGTGTTTGTACGGATTTTATTAGCCTGAAATCTCGATATGCCGAGAGAAGTCGAACGAAAAATGTTCATTACCACCAATATAACCCAATTGATTGGTTATGCACTGCGTCTTCCGGATCATTGCTTCTATATTCCGATGGGAATGCCCGTAGATCCAATATCGGATAGGACTGGATTTGATATAATCCGTCAAATCAACCATGAAGGCTCCATTCAGGGGACTGTCGGCAAATTCCGAAGCCATCAATGCGGCGGACGGGACATGATGCGTAATAACGACGATATGCTTTGCACGGCTCCGTTTTACAGCCTCATTCAGGAAGTGGAAACAACGGAAATGCTCCTCGTTGAACCGCGTCCAAGTCAGCGGCTTCCCTCCGCAAAGAATATACTTGAAGTCATTGACACGCATAATGGTTTCTGCGGCTTTGTCGAACGGAATCTGGGCCCATAAAGGAGTTAAAATCAAATCGGTATCCCCATAGGAGATGATCTTGTTGTAATAGTAATGTACATTTTTGCGAAGCTCGTAACTCCATCCGTCGTGCAGCGTTTCCATATCGAATCCATGATAAAATTCATGATTGCCGACCGTAACGAGAACCTGCTCATAATGATCTGATGCCCAACTCCAAAATGGATGCCGGTCATTGAACTTGTCGCCTAAGTATCCGATATCTCCCGCCAGCACCAGAATATCTCCGGTAACAGCCAGGGGATTTTCCCGCAGGAATCGGGTATTCTCGTTGAACTCCAAATGCAGGTCGCTTGCGTATTGAATCTTCATTGCTCTGTATATTTATTCCTGTCCTACTGTATGGAAGATGAACACCAAAGGCATTTTTTGTCTATATATAAAACCGTTCCAATCGTGCTAAATTCGATTGCAAGATACAAATAAACAGGCGAATAGGCAATGATCTCACCGATTTTACACCCCTCCGGCCGTGAAAAGACCTATTCCTTTTTGTAACCAAATATCACGCAAATGGAAGATAAGAATCTCACACTGGAACAGGAAGCCCAAATCAAGGACAAAGCGGCAAAGCTGAAAGCCGAAAAGAAGCTGCGCAAGGTCTACCCGATGGTCGTCTTCGGAGATACGGAGTGCGGCGAGAAGGAGTTCTATGTCGCCTACATGGGCGAGCCCACGTTCCCGCAGTTCTCGAAGTTCATGGCCGCGTCGAAGAAGGACGAGGTGAACGCCATGCGCACGCTGGCCCGCGACTGCTTTCTCGACGGCGACAAGGAGCTCGTGGATAACGAGTCGCTGTTCCTCTTCGGCCTGATGTCGCAGCTCTCGGAAATCATCACCACGCGTCAGAGCCTGCTGGTAAACTGATCGACACCTGGGCGGTACGCGACGACCAGAGGCTTCGTCAACGGCTGATCTATATCCGCCACTACTTCCCGGGTGTGGACCTCGATACCATCACGGACGAGGAGTTCGCCTCGCTGTCGGAAGAGGCACTCTGGCTCCACCAGCAGCTCCTCGTCTCCCGACTTACCGTGCAGCAACCCCTTGCCTGACCTTTCCCCCGAAGCCCCCGCAGCCACATGACTGCGGGGGCTCCTGTTTCAGTCCCCGACCTTCGGAAAGGGCTATTCTTTCATCGGATATAAACGCGCTTATCTATGGCCCAAACGCAGAATTACGAAGTCTATTACGATATAAAGGTCAATGCCACCGAAGGGACCGAGCAGGTCATGGCTTTTGCCAATGCCGTCGAGAAACTGCACAAGGGGCGGTTGAACTTCGCCCCTGTCGTTACGAACATCAACGAGATGATGCAGGCCGTGGAGAAAACATTCCGGGGCAGGAACGGCAAGAAGCGGGATTTCAACTATGACCTGAACATCAAGACCGGCGAGACGGAAGGCTGTCTGGAGAGTGTCAAGAAATTGCTCACCGAGATTCAGGGGCTGACACAGGGCATCAAGCTGACGATCAACCCCGGCGAGAAAATCGACGGACGGGAGCTCCGCAACCAGACCCGCAAGCTGGTCGACAAGAAAAAACTGGAGCAGCAGCAGGGCGAGGCAAGGAAAACCGCCGCTACAGCTGTGAAGAATGCCCTGACGGCACAGCGCGACGTCACCAAAGCCGTCGGCAAGGTGGTTTCGGCCCTGTCCCATCTGGAGAAGGGCCGCGAGATCAATATCCGCACAGATGCGGCCAAGGCCCGCTTGCAGGAGATTCTCTCGCTTTTAGGCGGTATCAAGGGGGCAACGGCCATGACGCTGAACCTGAATACGGGTGCAGCCGCTGCCGCACCGGCCGGGCTTGTCGTGCGTCCCCCGTATGCACCGTCCGTACCGTTCCTGCTCCCGGAGAAGGAGCAGGAGAAGTTGAACAAACGGCTTTATGCGGATGAGGTTCTGAACCGCCAACACATGCAGCAGGCCCGTGCGAAGGCGGACTTGCAGGTGGCCACGCGGCAGCGGATGTCGGAGATCCGCTCGGCCGAACGTGCCGCACGCCGGCAGGAGGCCGAACGCACCCGTGCCGACCGGGAGTTGCGCAAAATCGCCGAGCGGACCCGACGGGAAACGGAGGCGGCGGAAAAAAGACGCCGGCAGGCCGAGGAGCAGCAGCGGCGCCGGAATGCCGCACAGGTGCTGACCTCGGTACGCCGGCAGGCAGCCCTCGACGACTCCGTGTACGGGAGCAAACGCCGCGCGGCCATCAACCGTATCCAGTATTCCAAGGCCCCCTCGTGGCGCAACCTGCCGATGGCAGGCATGATGAACGCCTACATGGCCTACAGCTTCCTGCGCAGCGAGCTGACCGAGGCGGTCGAGTATTCCAACATCATGCAGTCGGCCCGCTCGATTCTGCGGGTTGCCGACAGCGACCTTGCGACCTTCGAGACACGCTTCGACCGCATGGCCCGTTACGTCCGCCGCATCGGAGTTGAAACGAAGTTCACGGCCATCGAGGTGGCCGGGGCCGTCAAATACCTGAGTATGGCCGGTATGGGCATCGAGACGATCAACGAATCGATACGCCCCATCACCAACCTTGCGCTTATCGGGGACAACGACATCTCGCAGATTGCCGACCTTGCGACCAATATCCAGACCGGCTACAACATCAAGAACACCAGCATGGGCTCGGTGGCCGATATTCTCGCCTCCACCGTGTCGCGCTCGAACGTCAACATCATCGAAATGGCCGAGTCGTTCAAGATGGCGGCCGGATACCTGCGCCTCTCCGGCGTCGATTTCACGGAAGCCTCCGCCGCCGTCGGTGTGCTCGGCAACATGGGTATCAAAGGCACGATGGCCGGTACGGCCCTTCGTGCCATGTCCACACGCTTCGCCAAGCCGACCAAGGAGGCGCAGACGGCATTGGACCGCTTGGGCGTGAAATTTACCCGCATGGAGGATATCTACGGCAAGCAGGTGGAGAAGCTGCGTCCGCTTGCCGACATCTTCGAGGAGCTGAACCAAAAGGGTGCGACGATGGCCGACATGCAGGCCATCTTCGGAAAGATCGGCGGCAATGCGGCGATGATGTTCGTGAGCAACTACGAGCAGCTACGGACGCTCGCCTCGCAGAACCGGGCTTCGCAGGGCATCTCCTCCGAACTGGCGCAGGTCAAGCAGGACACGACCAAAGGCTGGTGGTACCAGATGACCTCGCAGCTCTCGGAATCCTTCATGCAGGGATACGAGTTGGTGGAGCCGGTGATCCGCAGCACGCTGAAAGAGTTCCTCGCCCAGTTCAACTCGCGGGAGTTCGCACGCGGACTGGCTTCCATCGGGCAGACGGTTCTGAACCTGCTCTCCGTATTGGGTAATCTGGCTTCGTGGATGACCCGTAACTTCTACTGGATCGAGCCTCTGCTGTTCACGGGCTTCGTGGCCACGCGGCTCTTCAAGCTGGCCGGAGCCCTGACCAACATCGGTGTGGCCGTGGGTTTTATCGGCAAGCAGGCTGCCGGGAGTTCCGTCGTGGAGCTGGTGTCGGGGCTTACGGGACTTACGAGCGCACAAGGAATCAAGGCTCTCTCCTTCGCCAACAAGCGGGCGCTTGTCACTGCATTGCAGGCTGCGGGTATCAGCGGCAAGGGGACTATGGGACGTGCCCTGTTGCAGGGCGGTGCCGGGTCATTCGCCGCCCGTGCAGGTTTCTCGTCCCTCTTCGCTTCGCAGGTGGCGACGGGTGGAGGTCTGGTCGGGGCTGCCGGATCGCTCAGCGCCATCGGGACAAGTGCCGTAGCTGCCACGGCCGGCATCGCGGCATTGGTCGGTGCGCTGGGATGGGTAGCCTACAAGACATGGCAAATCAAGAAGGCCAAGGATGCCGTGCTGGAGGAGATTACGGCCAACGAGAAATACCGCTACCCGGTCATCGAGGATCTGTACGCCGCCCTGCACAAGACCTACCAACAGGCCCTCGACACCAAGAAAGCCGTGGATGATGTGACCTCCGGCAAGACGATCGAGGAGAGCAGCGGACATAAGATCGGGGCGTTCACCAAGAACTGGTGGGCAGGTGTGATGGGGACATTCGCCGTAGGAGCTTCCGAGGGCATGGTTTCCATCGGCGACGTGTACAGCCCGGAGGATGCCCGGCAGGACGACAGCCGGGAGGCAATCCGTGCCATCGCCCGACGTGATAGCCAGTCGCGCTTGAACGCTGCCTATGCGGAGCTGGGCAAGATGTCCGACCCGTTAGAGGTCAGGGCCTTTATCGGGAACATCGCGCTCAAATACGGGCAGCAGGCGGTAACGGCGGCCGAAGCCGCCCAAAAGCTCGGACTGGACAAACCCTTCTGGCATGTAGACCGCGACGGCAAGGTTATCTACGGCAATGCGCTCGGGGACCTGCCGGATGTTGCGGCCGCCTACACGCCGGATTATGCCGCCTATCAGAATAGGACGACCGTCGGACATATCACCACGGCGGCACAGGGGTATCTGGATGCCATCGAGAGTGCTGCCGGAGCCCGTGCGCTGATCGAGAAGTCGGGGTTCAGCTATGACGAGCTTACGCGGGGCGGATTCACGCAGAACAAGGAGGGACAGTGGGTACAACAAGCATTAGGCGCAGGGGCGACGGACCAAGAGCGGCAGGAGCTGCTGGCCGGGCGGCAGCGGGTGCATCACCTGCTGGTCAATCTTTCGGCGACGCTGCGTCAGGTCTTCGGCGGCTCCTCGGAAGCGGCGGAGAACATTCTCCGCAAAGCGGGGTTCGCGCCTTCGCTCTACTCGAATGAACCGGACTCGAACGACACTTCACCATTCAACGCCAACCGTATTACGAATGCCGAGGACGACGGCGGTGCGGGTGGCAATTACTCCGGGACGGGGCGGCTCTCCTCGGCCACCCCCAAGCAGGTCATCGTGAACATCACCAACCTGATGTCGGTGGAGACGATCGATTTGATGAAGTCCCCCGAGGGGCAGACGCAGGAGATACAAAACTTCAAGGAGCAGATGGCTCGTGCGCTGATCGACGTGGTGCATGATTTCGATGCCTCGTGGAACGGTTAAACTAACGAAAGAAAATAACGATGAAGAACTTATTCGGAAGCAGGTTGCTCAATATCGGTGCTTCGACGCTCCTGAGCGGAGGCATCCTCTCGCACGGCGGACTGGGGGGCTACATCAGCGACGCCGCCCGCCGTGCCATCGGTCTGGGGCTGGCCGTGTTTATGGACGGCACGGCGTTTTACCTCGCCAAGAACGGCGACATTCTCAAGCGGGCAGCCATACAGTTCGCCTGCCAGACCGCCTACGGTATGCTGCGTTCCTATCCGCGATACATCAAATACTGGGAGCAGAAAGAGCGGGACAAATACCTCGAAACGCAGTCGCAGAGCGCCATCGTCAACAAGACGGGGCAATACTACCAACTCATCCGGGAGCAGCAGGCCGTAGCCGAGCAGAAGAACTACACGGACACGATCGTGGGACGCACGGTAGCCGATTACGTCGAGCTGAAGATCAGCGGTGAGGGAAGCTACTACGACCCTAAGAGCGGCAAGGTGGAGCCCAACAGCAAATACGGGCTGGTGACATTCGTCGATCTGGGACCGCAGGTGCAGCTCTCCTCGAAGAACAACATCGTGCTGACCACCGTGCAGGGACGCGACTACACCCGTAAGGAGTTCATATCGGGCGGTGATCTGGAGTTCACGATAAACGGCCGCATCACGAGCAAATACCCCGACGTGTACCCGGATGCCGAGCTGTCGAAGTTCTTGAAGGTCGTGCAGTACAAGGGTGTCATCGATTGCGACAACACAATCCTGCGGCAACTCAAAATCTCGCAGCTCATCATCCTCGGCTACACGCTGCCCCCGGCCGAGTACCGGAACATCCAGCCCTACACCTTGCAGTGCGTGGCAGTCGAACCGTCGGAAGCCGTCGAGCTGATCTCAAGGGATGCCGAGGTGGTGGACGAGGCCATCGAACATACGAATAAATGGATCAAGTGGGTGCGGTTCGGCACGGACGTCATCGACCCGACCTCCATCTTAAAACTCAACAACCTATGGCTGTAGCACCGCTCGACGTACTTTGTTGCCGGATTACCGTCGGAGATCCCGATCCGAACAATCCGATGGCCATGTTGAATCCCGTCACGCTGACAGAAGTGCAGGAGGTGGAGATCACGGAAACCTACAAGAAACTGATCGGTACGGCGACCGTCCGTTTTCCGAAGGGCACGGTATTCCGCAGCACGATTATCGGCACGGCGACGCTCGAAGGCAAGGACGCCACGCGGATCACGACCGAGGTGATGCAGGACGGTGTGCTTATCGAGAAGCGTTCGACCTACTCGGCGATGGATGCCACAACCTTCAAGGTGGGACAGCGCATCCGCATCCGTTTAGGATATAACGGGATACTGCGCACGCTCTTCGACGGCTACGTTACGGGCTACAACACCGAGAGCAGCTTCGAACTCAGGTGCGAAAACATGGCCTACAAGCTCAAGCTCAAACAGGCCCCCAAGTTCGAGACGCCCGCTTCGGGCACGAGCGTGAACGAGGTCATGGAGGGTAAATACAATATCCTGAAGAATACGGGGTTCAAGCTGCATTCCGAAACCAAGCGGTTCGACATCCGGATCGGGAAAATCAAGACTACGGACAACTTCACCGTGGCCGACATCCTCTCGGCGTGGAGCCGTTACCGCATCTACTGTTTCCTGAAGTACGACGAGAACAGCCCCGACCAAATGCCGGCCATCGCCATAGGCCGCCCGTACTCGTCATCCAAAAGCCAGCCCCGATTCCCGCAGGACAACGCTTCGGGACCGTTCGGGATCCGTTTCGACACGCATGTGGCCGCCTCGGATTTGAAGGTGCTCAAGACCGATCCGAAGTTCCTTGCGGTACAGGCCAAGGCTCTGGGGTCGGACGAGAAGTTCTTCGAGGTGACGGTGCGCCTGAACCCCGACTACGACCCGGCGACGCCCGGCAGCAAGGAGTTCCAGACGGTAAACGCCACGCAAATCAGCAAGAAGACGCACAAGGTGACGGGCAACACGACGGCGGCAGGAGCCGACACACGGACGAAAGTCGATCTGTCGACCTATACCATCGTACCCTATATGTCGCCGAACATGAAAATCAACTCCGACAAGCTCGTCGAGGAGGCAATCGAGTATTTCCGGAGCTACAACCTAAACGGCATCAACGGTTCGGTGACTCTCTTCGGGGATTTCGGATTATATCCGGCGTGTCAGGTGGAACTCATCGATGACCGCAACCCGGCCAAGAACGGCACCTACATCGTCGAGGAGGTGACGACAACCTTCGGGACGGGAGGCTATCGGCAGAAGATTACCATTCCCCATAAAATCAAAGGAACGAAAACGACGTATGGCAGGCAATGATAAGTGTTTACCAATGTATATTCTTCTTATGCAGTTCTAACGGAGAACTTACTATCGTAAAAATACAATCTTTTCCCCAACTATATACTTTAAGATACCAATGCGTACATAAATTGTATTATTATAAATAGAGTTATACTACAATGGTAAACAAGAAACTTTCTTACAATGAGCAGATTGCTAAGAACCTTACTGAATTTCTTAGCAAACTTGGAATCAAGTTCAACGTTAAATCTGAGCCGTGGCTAAACGTACAATTTCGTCAGGACGGCAGTTCTGGTCCATACCGTCAGAATATCTGGATTTTTATCTATGTTTGGGACACTGGCGAATTAGTAACAGACCCTATCGTTTTGCATAATTGGTTGAATCCAACTGATACCAAGTCTGGTCTAATCCTGCCAATGGAAGAACTTGACAAGATTACAAAGGACTGTAAACGTGTACGAGATTCCATTAAGAGGCCTAAACGTGGTTCGGTTAAATCAGTTATCTATGCCCAACTCGGTGAAGATGAGGACGGACATGCAACTGGAAAGGTAGAAATCAAATCCGACAGTATAGACAGATACAGATTTTGAACGGCTCGAATATGTAATTCAACAAGGCCATATAGATTAGCTATGGCCATGTTGAATTATCATTTGATGACAAAGATTGCCGATTTCCATTATCAAGCGATTGGAAATGCCAGAACTCATTTGCCGAGTATGAATTAGAATTTTGTTTTGACCATGATGTTCGTTATAAAAATTTCCACGAGATAATATTTTCGTTTCTGAATTCCATGTAACATTGAATATCGATTCAATGTCAAATGCAAATTTGGTAGGATAATGCCCGCAAGCCATAATGACGACTGGAAAATTCTGAAAGAATGCCATAGTAAATAACTTTGCTCTATTGGCAAAACTTTCTAATCTAAGTGCTTCAAGTTTCTTTTGGCTGATATTATCTAACATTTTGCCATAGCCACTGTATGGGATGTGAACGTCATTCATTTCTGTCATAAAACAATAATCAAGGAAATCATAGTTATTTTGTCCTAAGTCTCGACCAATTATATGACTAATCAATTTTTGGTAATTAGTCCATGTTGGGTTTCTGCCATGTACGAATACATGTGACTTAATAGAATTTAACGGATAGCCGATGGAACTCGACCACGATTTGATATTTCGTTTAACATCATTAAGGCTATGATTAACAATATCATCAAATGATAAATGATTACATACGCCTATTTCTTTGCCAATAATTAGAATCTTTGCATTAGGGTTACCTTCTCCAATAAACAGCATTTGATTTTTACACTCTGAAATAACATCGTTGAAATCCTTTTTGAAAGATTCAGGTGTAATTAGTTCATTATTCATGAGCTTCTTGTGTTACTCTTTCCACAGTCTCAACGGAAAGGGTTAACTTAATGCAGAAGGCGTGAGACTGTTAGACTTCTACCAAGCGTAGGTTCTGGACTACCTCTGTGTTGGATACAAGAATACAGCTCACGCCTCGGTGGTATATAGACACTACGTGCCATACACGAACCAAGGGGAGCGTTTCTGCCTGTCTCTCAACACAGTATGAATTGTCCAGATTCACGCTTGAGAAAAGCACTAAACGCTTCCGATTATTATGTCGTCCATAAGGACATTGCAAATATACAATTTTTCAATGAACTATGTATCATTTGCAACTAATAATCTGTAATTTACATGAAATAAGTCAGATTTCAAGAACTCAATAAATACTGAAGTTTGTTGTAACTGCCGCTTATTGTATCTATATGCAAATTCATTACAGTAGTATTGCAGATATTTTCTACTAACTGTATGGTATGTGCTTTTTATTCCTCGTTTAAGTTGACTCCAAAAGCCCTCTATGCCATTAGTATGAAAACCATGCTTATTTTTATAACTTCCTTTGTTATGTTCAACGACCTCGTGCTCATACAATTCTGACAACCCATTATAGCTTTTAAGACCATCTGTTACTACGATAGAGCCAGGTATAACCAATGCACGTATAATGCCTTGTAACGTATTTGCAGTTACATTTTTAGTAACAAATGCAGCAACCTTAGTTGTGGTAAGTATTCCAACTACGGGAACTTTCTGTTTTAGGCTACGTCCTTGATTCTGCCAAATTTTACCTTTCGGCTTTCCTCCTACGTAGGTTTCATCTACTTGGATAACGCCCTCGAATGCATCCATTAAGTCATTAGCATCTTCCATAAGATTACACCGAATCTTATGAAGCATCGCCCACGCTGTCTTTTGTGTTACACCAATATCTCTTGCAAGTTGTAGACTACTGATTCCCTTTTTGTGAGTAAGAAACTGAATTATTGCATAAAACCAATTATATAGTGGCACGTGGCTTCGTTCAAACATTGTGCCAACTGTGACTGTAAAAGTCTTTCGACAATGTTTGCATTTGTATTTACCTTGAAATTCACCTTGATTGGTCAATCGGTAATGTCCATTTGATTCTGTTCCACAGTGCGGACACTTTGGCATATCTTTCCAACGTATTTTCTCTAAGAATTCACGACACGACTGTTCATCGCGAAGTGTTCTTAAAATGTCATTTACTGACTTAAAATTTTGCATAGCCCTTTGATTTGGGCGAGTAATACGTTTTCGATTATCTCATTATTTGTATTATTAAATATAATCAAAAAGTTATATACTTGAAAATCAAGAACATAAAAAGTTTATATGCAAAAAGCTGTAATTATTAAACAATGTTAAATAAAACCAAGAAAAGCATAATACTATGTCTAACAATAAGATAAGTTCATGTACCGTTGACGATTCTAACTTCGTTCATGACGCATCTGACCCGGATAGCCATTACGTATGGAAGTTTTTCGTTAATTTTCCAGATAAACTATATAAAGAGATTGCTAAGACTAAAACTGATGAAGAAATTGCAGAATTAGTCTTGCAGGACAAATTATGCCACTTTGACTTAAATCTTTCTCGTGATAGAATGTTGCATATTTCTGACCTAATCGAACAAGACCCACGTTATCCGGCAATCGAATATATGATAATAAATCCGAACTTAGCACCAGTTTATCACGGTGACCATGTAGAAAGATAATAAAACCTCGACATTAGAAAGAGTGCCGAGGTTATTTTATGTTGGTATCTTAAAGTATATAGTTGGGAAAAGTTATTATTGATTCCGTTTATGCTATTGGCCGTTTTGTCAATGGCGGCCTGTGGTGGAGGTGATGACGAACCGTTTACACCCGAACAACCTGAAATTCCCGAACAACCGGGAGGAGATGACAATGAACCCGATACGCCGACACCCGGCGGTAACGGCCGCTATTTGGTGCTGTATGCTTCGCGCACGAACAACACCGAACGGGTGGCACGGCAGATTCAGACGATACTCGACTGCGATATACTGGAAGTCGAGCCGCAAACACCTTACGAGGATGACTACAACGCCATGTTGGAACGCTCGCAGGAAGAGTTGGCCGCTATCCGGCAAGGTAATTACCCGGCTATCAAAACGACGCTGGAGAATTTTGATAATTATGACATAGTTTTTATCGGCTATCCTATTTGGTATAGTAGTATGGCAACACCGATGCAGGCGTTCCTGCATGAACACGCCGCGAAACTCGCCGGCAAACGAATCGCCCTGTTTGCCACGAGCGGTAGTAGCGGAATCTCGACTTCGGTCAGCGAAGCCCGTAACCTTTGCCCGGATGCAACCGTAATCGACCGGACTTTATTATTAACCTCTTCAACCCTCTCTCAAATGGAAAATCGTGTTACAGAATGGCTCGACGGGATTGGAGCCGGACGGGAAGAACCCGAAACTCCCGATGTATCTTCTTTGAACGTAAATATTACAGTCGGCGACCGCACCATCACCGCTACAATGGAAGACAATGCCGCCGCACGGGATTTTCTCTCGCGCCTGCCCCTTGAGATAACTCTGAACGATTATAACAACACGACGGAAAAGATTTTCTATCCCGACCCGGCTCTGACAACTGAAGGCGTTACACGAGGCTGCGCCCCCACGCCCGGAGATATAACTATCTATGCACCGTGGGGCAATGTAGCGATTTTCTGCAAGAGTTGGTCGTACAGTCGCGACCTGATTAAAATCGGGCGTATCGACGGGAACGGTATCGAAGCATTAAGTATAGCTGGAGACATACCCGTGAAGATTGAAAGGAGATAAACAGTATGGAAAAACAAGTAGTAATCATTACGGGAGCCGCAAGCGGTATGGGTAAGGCTACCGCCCGGATGTTTTCTGAAGCAGGAGCAGCCGTTATGTTGGCCGATATAAATGTAAAAGCGGTAGAAACGCTTGCTGCCGAGCTTACAGCAGACGGTGGTGAAACGCTTTGGACAAGGTGTGATGTGACGGATGAAGAACAAGTCAAGGAAATGGTAGAGAAAACCGTAGCCAAATTCGGTCGTTTGGATGCCGCCTACAATAATGCAGGTATCATGCCTGACAGAATCGAGACAGCCGATACGCCTACCCAATCGTTTGACAAGGTAATTGACATTAACCTGAAAGGTGTATGGCTCTGCATGAAATACGAATTGCAGCAGATGCGCCGTCAGGGATTTGGTGCGATTGTCAATGCCTCGTCGATTGGGGGACTGGTCGGTGCTGCCGGACGGGCCGGATACCATGCTGCCAAACACGGGGTTATCGGATTGACCAAGAGTGCCGCTTTGGAATATGCCGGTAAAGGTATTCGTATCAATGCCGTCTGTCCCGGAACTATCGAGACTCCGATGGTGGACGAAATGATCCGTAGCGGTAATTTAATCATAGAAGAGGCGATGAGTTTTGCTCCCGCAGGACGTTTTGGGAAGGCAGAAGAGGTTGCTTCCACTGTATTATGGCTATGTGGCCCTGCATCCACCTATGTTACGGGACAAGCTATTGCCGTGGATGGAGGATATACTGCAATGTAGTAAAACTTGAAATGATGAAAACACATAAATATACAATGATTTTTGCTGCTGCACTCTCTCTCGCGACGGCTTGTGGCAGTACACAACCGGGTGAAGAATTGGAACAGCCACCGGTTACTCCATCCCTGCCGCCGGTAGAACAAGGCGATTTCATACAGATTGCAGGCGGGACTTTCACTATGGGGAGCCCTTCTGACGAACGATGGCGAGAAACTGACGAAGTACAGCACGAGGTGACGCTTGGCAGCTATCTGATTGCTAAATATGAAGTGACGCAAGCTGAATATACGGCAGTGACGGGAACGAATCCCAGCCATTTCAAAGGTGACGACCTGCCTGTGGAAATGGTTTCATGGTACGATGCCATAAACTACTGTAATGCTTTGAGTCTGCGGGAGGAACTTACTCCGGCATACACGATAGAGGGAACGGATGTCATTTGGAACCGGGAAGCAAACGGTTATCGCTTGCCGACCGAAGCCGAATGGGAATATGCCTGCCGTGCGGGAACAACGTCGCCGTTCAGCACCGGACGTAATATTACGGTGGAACAGTCGAACTGGTACAGCAGTTACCCTTATATCGAGGGTGAAGGAGGCGGAGCCTATCGACGGCAAACGGTTCGCGTGGATGAGTTCGAGCCGAATCCGTGGGGATTGTATAATATGCACGGTAACGTCAGCGAATGGTGCTGGGATATTTATGGAGCTTATCCGAACGGAGGGCAATCCGCCCCAACCGGAGCGGAAACAGGACTGAACCGTGTGTCCCGTGGCGGCGGATGGTACGACTACGCCAAGCATGTACGGTCGGCTTACCGTTCGATAGCACCTCCCGACTATACGGATTACAAGCGGGGATTTCGGATTGCCCGCAATGTAGAATAACATAACAGAATCATGTATGAAACAGAAAATCATTATACTACTCGGCCTGATGTTTTTATCGGGCTACGTTTTCTCCGCTATGGCACAACAACGGGATAAAACGCTGATAGTCTATTTCTCGGAAAGTGGAAATACCCGTAATATGGCAACTATTATCCGAGAACTGACTGGAGCGGATTTGGTGGAAATAGAGATGCAGAATCCATATTCCGACAATTACAGTACGCTGCTTGATGAGGCAGAGCGCGACTTGCTTGCCAGCGCTCGCCCTGCATTGCGGACTCACATCGAAAATATGGATGAATACAATACCGTCTTTGTCGGGTATCCTAACTGGTATGCCATTTTGCCGATGCCTGTCTATACCTTCCTCGAATCCTATAATTTTGACGGCAAACGAATAATTCCGTTTTGTAGCCACGGTAACGGAATGCTGGGTGAAACGGTTGCCAATATCTGTAAGTCATGCCCCGGAGCCGACATACGTGAGGCATTGTCAGTGACTTATAGCGGTGGCAGTTCGCTGCGGAATGAGATTCAGAAATGGCTGACAAAACATAACTTGTACAACAATTAAAGAATGAAAAATATGAAAGTAATATCGAATACCGAATTTGGAGGAGAACGTCCTTTATTTGAATCGCACGATCTCCGATTGGAGAACGTAATCATCCGTGCCGGAGAGTCGGCCATCAAGGAGTGCAGTAACATCGAAGCCGTCGATTGTACTTTTGAAGGTAACTATCCTTTCTGGCACGTACACGGTTTTACAATCGACCGTTGCTTTTTCGATGTCGGCGGACGTTCGGCACTATGGTACTCCGACCATCTGAAAATGACGAATACACGCATCGATGCGCCCAAGATGTTCCGCGAGATGCACGACATCGAAATCGAGAACGTGGAGATGACGGATGCCGATGAGGTGTTCTGGCGCTGCCAAAATCTGAATATCAAAAATCTGAAACTGCACGGAGGAACCTATCCGTTCATGTTCAGCAGCAATATCCGCATCGACGGATTGGAGAGCGACAGCAAATATGTTTTCCAGTATGTAAAGAATGTGGAAATTCGTAACGCCAAAATCACCACGAAAGATGCTTTTTGGGAGGTGGAGAACGTGACGATCTACGATTCGGAACTCAATGGCGAATACTTGGGTTGGCATTCGCACAACCTCCGGTTAGTGAACTGCCACATCACCGGCGAGCAGCCGCTCTGCTATGCCCATGACCTTGTGTTGGAGAACTGTACTTTCGGTCTCGACTGCGACAGGGCTTTCGAGTACAGTTCGGTACAGGCGACCATCAATGGGACAATAGGCGGAGTGAAGAATCCGCGGACAGGTTGTATCACGGCCGAGAGCTACGGAGAGATTATTCTCGACGAGAATATCAAGGCTCCCGCCGACTGTAAGCTGAAACTTTGGGACGAGAAAACCTGTTTTACCGATTGACACCCTTTCAAATAATTGATGAGAATAGAAAAGGGAAAGACAGATTACCTATTATCGCTTATCCGCGAAGGGAAGCAAATGACGCTGGGGCAGCAGTTACGCCTGACTGCATACCTTAGCGTCCCGGCCATTATGGCGCAGGTATCCTCGATTGCCATGCAGTACATCGACGCCTCGATGGTGGGTAGCTTGGGGGCGAATGCCGCTGCCTCCATCGGGTTGGTCTCGACCACCACATGGTTATTTTGGGGGTTGTGTGCAGCCGCTGCGACGGGATTTTCCGTTCAGGTGGCGCACCAGATCGGAGCCGGGGATTTCTCAGGGGCCCGAAAGATACTTCGTCAGGCAGTTACTGCCACGCTTGTTTTCAGTTTATTGTTGGCGGTTGTCGGCATCTCCATCGGTGGGATGCTTCCCGGCTGGTTGGGCGGCGATGAGGCGATACGGGGCGATTCGTCCCTCTACTTCCGAATATTCGCGCTTTTCCTGCCTGCTTTACAGTTGAATTTCTTGGCGGGCGGTATGTTGAGGTGCAGCGGGAATATGCGCGTGCCTGCCATGCTGAACGTGCTGATGTGCCTGCTGGATGTCGTGTTCAACTTTTTCCTGATCTTTCCGACAAGGCAGGTGGAGTGGTTCGGCATGGCATTTAACGCTCCCGGTGCGGGCTTGGGTGTCGAGGGCGCGATATTGGGAACGGTATTGGCCGAACTCATTACCGCCGGAGGAATGATGTGGTATCTGTGCCGTTGCTCGTCCATGCTGAAACTTGTCGGAGAGCGGGGCTGTTTCCTGCCTCGGAAAGAGACGCTGTGTAAGGCTTTCCACATTTCGCTGCCGATGGGATTCGAGCATGTGGCCATTTGCGGGGCGCAGATCGCGACGACGGTGATTGTCGCACCGCTCGGCATCGTTGCCATTGCCGCCAACTCCTTCGCCATTATAGCCGAAAGCCTCTGCTATATGCCCGGCTACGGTATTTCGGAAGCTGCCACCACGCTGGTCGGTCAGAGCCTCGGAGCGAACCGCATCCGGCTGCTCCGCCGTTTCGCCAACATTACCGTCTGGTCGGGAATGCTGATTATGGGCGTTATGGGTGCGTTGATGTATGCGGCGGCTCCGCAAATCATCGGGGCGATGACGCCTGTGGAGGAGATCCGCACGTTGGGCGTCGAGATTCTGCGGATCGAAGCCTTTGCCGAGCCGATGTTCGCGGCCTCTATCGTCGCCTACGGCGTATTCGTGGGGGTCGGCGGCACGTTCGTTCCCAGCTTGATGAACTTCGCCAGCATCTGGGGCGTGCGGCTGACATTGGCTGCATGGCTCGCCCCGACGATGGGGCTGCGCGGCGTGTGGCTGGCCATGTGCATCGAGCTTTGCTTCCGGGGAACTATCTTCCTTATCAGGCTATGGGGCGGCAAATGGATTTATAAACTACGCATAAAAAGATAAATTATGAACTACGATTTCGATACGATTATCCCGCGTCGCGGGACGAACTCCTACAAGTGGGACACTCCCGAAGAGGAAAATGTACTGCCCATGTGGGTAGCGGATATGGATTTCCGTACCTCACCGGCTATTATCGAAGCCCTGCAAAAGCGGGTTGCACACGGTATTTTCGGTTACACCAAAGTGCCCGAAGCCTATTACGATACGGTCGTCCGGTGGTTCGAGAGCCGTCATCGCTGGCGGATCGATCCCCGGTGGATGATTTATACAAGCGGTGTCGTGCCGGCTCTGTCGGCGATTATCAAAGCCCTGACCGTACCGGGCGACAAGGTAATCGTCCAGACCCCAGCATACAACTGCTTCTATTCATCGATTCGCAATGACGGGTGCGAACTCTCTGCCAACAACCTCGTTTACCGGGATGGTCGCTACACGATAGACTTCGACGACCTCGAAGCGAAAGCCTCCGATCCGAAAGCGAAAATCCTGTTGTTGTGCAATCCCCACAATCCGGTCGGACGGGTCTGGACGCCGGAGGAGCTGCGGCGTATCGGCGACATCTGTTTGCGCAATGGAGTGTTTGTCGTGGCCGACGAGATTCATTGCGAACTGACCTACGAGGGGCACGATTACACGCCTTTCGCCTCTCTGTCCAATCGTTTCCAACAAAACTCCGTCACTTGTGTTTCACCGAGCAAGGCGTTCAACATCGCCGGACTGCAAATCGCCAATATAGTCGCAGCCGACGAGGAAGTGCGCCGCCGCATCGACCGCGCCATCAACATCAACGAAGTGTGCGACGTCAATCCGTTCGGCATCATTGCCACGATAGCCGCTTACAACGAAGGTGGTGAGTGGCTCGATGCCCTGCGGAAGTACCTGCGGGGGAATTACGAATATCTCTGCCGCTTTTTCGCCGAAAGGCTGCCGCAATATCCCGTGCTGCCGCTCGAAGGAACCTACTTGGTCTGGATTGACTGTCGTGCATCGAGCATCGGTTCGGACGCCGTAACCCAGCGCCTGCAAGAGGAGCAGAAACTGATGGTCAATTCCGGTACGATGTACGGCCCCGGTGGAGAGGGATTCATTCGTCTGAATATCGCCTGCCCCCGCGCATTGCTTGCCGACGGGCTGGAACGAATGGCTCGTGTATTGAATGATTAAATCGAGTATTGGGGTATAAATAACCGTAAATCGTCTACAAACGGGACGTTTTGGATAGAGTAATTTTGTAGAGTAGATTAGAAATGAAAATTAAACAATAAAATAAGAAATTGGATATGGAAAAATTATCGTCAATAGTATTAGGTACATGGTCGTGGGGTACAGGATTCGCCGGAGGCGACCAAGTATTCGGTAACAACCTCGGAGTGGAAGAACTGAAACCCGTATTCGACGAGGCGATGGCAAACGGGCTGAATCTGTGGGATTCCGCTGTGGTGTATGGTATGGGAGCTTCGGAAACGCTGCTTTCCTCCTTTACGAAGAGCTGCAAACGGGAGGATGTGTTTATCTCGACCAAGTTCACACCGCAGATTGCGGGCGACGCAGAGAACCCCGTAGCCGATATGCTGGCCGGAAGCCTCGAACGCTTCGCCACCGATTACATCGACATCTACTGGATACACAACCCTGCCGACGTGGAGAAATGGACACCTTATCTTATCCCGTTGGTAAAAAGCGGCAAGGTAAAACGGATTGGTGTCTCCAATCACAACCTCGCGCAAATCAAGCGTGCGGAGGAGATTCTCTCGAAAGAAGAAGTACATATCTCTGCGGTGCAGAACCATTACAGCCTGCTCTACCGCTCGTCGGAAAAGGCCGGTATTCTGGACTATTGCAAGGAGAACGGTATCGACTTCTGGGCTTACATGGTATTGGAACAAGGAGCGTTGAGCGGGAAATACGATACCGCGCATCCGCTACCCGCCGGTAGTCAGCGTGGGGAAACTTACAATCCGTTGTTGCCGCAAATCGAGAAGCTCGTTGCCGTGATGCGCACAGTCGGCGATAAATATGGTATCACACCAGCGCAGGTCGCTTTGGCATGGGCGATAGCGAAAGGCACAACACCGATTATCGGCGTGACGAAACCCTCGCAAGTGCAGGATACCGTACGGGCAGTGAGAATTACTTTAACGGCAGATGAAATGAAGGCATTGGAAGAAGCGGCCGAAAGTACCGATGTCGATACGAGAGGCTCTTGGGAGATGCCAATGATTTAATATATTATAAAAAAGTACCTGTATTTATTATGATGACACCACTATTTATCGGCGGTATCGGTATGCAGGAAGTGCTGCTGATCGCATTGGTAGTATTGCTGTTTTTCGGTGGCAAGAAGATTCCCGAATTGATGAAAGGAATCGGCAAAGGTGTTCGTTCCTTCAAAGAGGGAATGAACAACGTAGAAAAAGAGATTGAGGAAATCAAGGAACCTGAACGAAAGGAGTAACCGATGGCAGCCGTGACGAACACACAATCGTTTTGGGAACATTTGGACGTGCTACGGACGGCAATCGTGAAAATTGTCGCCGTAACCGTCGTGTTCGGCATTGCGGCATTCTTTTTCAAGGATGAGCTTTTCTCCGTTGTGCTTGCTCCAAAGGATGATGGATTCGTTACCTATCGGTTGCTCGATCGCATGGCGGCATGGGCCGGAAGTGCGGTGGAGCCCTTTTCTGTCCGGCTTATCAATACGGGATTGGCGCAGCAGTTCATCATTCACATGAAGACCGCCTTGTGTGCCGGAGTGCTGTGCGCTTCGCCCTATATTCTTTATCAGTTATTCCGGTTCGTTTCCCCTGCATTATACGATAATGAACGGCGGTATGTCATGCGGATGGTCGGAGGCGGCTATGCGATGTTCGGATTAGGGGTGTTGGTTAGCTACTTTTTGATCTTTCCGCTGACATTCCGCTTTTTGGGGACTTATCAGGTCAGCGGCGAGGTGGATAATCTGATTGCGCTCGACTCGTATATCTCGACACTTGTAATGATGTGCCTTGCAATGGGCATTGTTTTCGAGATTCCGATACTTTCGTGGCTGTTCGCCAAACTGGGTTTTCTTTCTGCGGATTTCATGCGCCGCTATCGGAAACACGCCATTGTGATTATCCTCGTAATCGCTGCGGTTATTACGCCAACATCGGACGTGTTCACGCTTTCGCTGGTTGCGTTGCCGATGTGGATACTGTATGAAGTAAGTATATGGATTGTGAAACGTTGTAATACGAACCCCAAATGAATAAAGAAGAATTGATACGTTCTATTTCGCAAGATACGAATCGAATTGTAGCGCAAGATAAAATCGCTTTGATTCTTGATAAAGCCGTAGAAGTAATGAAACGCACATTAGAATCCGGAGGATCTGTGAAATGGGCTGGATTCGGTTCTTTAGTCGTTAAGGATGTCCCTCCCCGACGGTTTTACTCTCCGAAGCGGAAGGATTATACGACTTCCCAAGGGGTAAGGAAAATCATCTTTGTGGAGTCGGGCAGGCGAAAACAAAGTTAAACGATCCTATCCTGAATCTATAACGCGCACCCCCGATACTGACGGTATCGGAGGTGTCCGTCGATAACCCTTTCCCTCTCTTAAACAGCTATTCTTTGATGTAACTCTAACAGCATCAAAGAATGAAACTGCTTCTCAAACGCAAATACAAGGCTGAAACCTATATCATCGGCGACCTCTATATCGACGGCCGCTTCTTCTGTCATACCATCGAGGATAAAGTCCGCCCGCTGCCGGCTCGCTGTCCGGATACACCCTCCGGCCGTACCTGCCGTTGTAAGGAGAAGGTTTATGCCCGCACGGCCATCCCCGCCGGGACATACAAGGTCTCGATGCGGCACAGTCCCCGGTTCAAGCGGGTGCTGCCGTATCTGCACGACGTGCCGCACTTTCTCGGTATTCTGATCCACAGCGGCAACACCGAGGCGGACTCGGCCGGCTGTATCATCGTTGGAAAAAATACGGTCAAGGGCAAGGTGACGGAGTCGCGCAAGACTTCGGACGAACTGAACCGCATTCTTTCCAAGGAGTCGTTCATCGAAATCGAGATCGTGTGATATGGCGTTGAAGCGACTCAAAGCGCCGGAGAATCTGAACATCGACTTTTCGCCTTCGCCCAAGCAGTACGAACTCTGGAAGCTGCTCCAGCCCGAATGTCCGTTGTGCGGCGGCGAGGTCGAGCAGATGCTTATCGGCTACGACGCCAACCACAATCCCCGCTACAAGCCCTACTGCAAGCGGTGCAACAACCAGAACATCCCGCAGTTGGTTTTGGGCGGAGGAGCAGCCGGCGGCGGGAAATCGTATGTTTCCAGCGTCTGGCTCGTAAGCAGCTGCATCCGTTTTCCGGACATCCGAGCTGTGGTGGCCCGTAAGACGCTCAAGAGCCTGAAGGAATCGACATGGAATACCATCCGCATGGTCATCAAACAATGGGGGCTGGTCGAGGACGAACACTACCACATCAACAACGTCGCCGGTACACTCCGTTTTTGGAACGACTCGGTCATCATCATGCTCGACTTGGCCGACCAGCCTTCGGATCCCAACTTCGAGCGGTTCGGTTCGATGGAGGCGACGATCGCCGCCTGCGACGAGGTATCGGAGGTGAGCCAAAAAGCCATCGAAGTGCTCTTCTCGCGTCTGAGGTGGAAGACGCACGAGACGTTCAAAGTCTCGAAGATGCTACTCACGACCAACCCCACGACCAACTGGATTCGCAGCCGCTTCGTTCAGGACGATAACGGCGACCGGGTGACTCCGCGCGAGGGGGAAGCCTACGTCCCGTTCTCCGTGTTCGACAATCCCGACATCGCATTCCGGCAGACCTATGAGGCGGCGTTGAACAAAATCAGCGACCAAGCCACCAAAGAGCGTCTGTTGTACGGCAATTGGGACTTCGTGGAGGCAAACGACATGGCGATCTACAACCGCTTCGACGGGGCCGTGCATCTGGTGACGGGACTTAGGGAGCGGGTATATGACCCGACCCGCCCGTTGATTACGGTGTGGGACTTCAACGTGGCGCCGCACATGAGCGTCCTGCTGGCACAGATCGATTACGACCGGCGGAAAGTCTATATTCTGGAGGAGGTATTGGGCAAGGCATCGGCCAAGGAGAACAACACGCCGGCGCTGGCCCGCAGAATCCGGAAGAAGTTGCTGATGGACAAACAGACCGGCGGCGTAGACGTGACGGGCGACCCGGCGGGGTTGCAACGCTCCACGGCTTCGGAAGACGGCATCAACAACTTCACGGTCATCATGGATACGCTCGGACAGGGCATCCTGCGGCCGCGTATGAAGCTGCTCAAGAAACAACCGCCCCAGATTACCCGCTGCGAATTTGTCAACGAGTTGCTCTCCGGATACAACGGTTGGGAGCTCCGCATCGACTTGCGCTGCCGAAAGCTCACCGAAGATATGATTTACCAGACCAAGAACGAGGACGGCACCAAATCCAAACAGAAGGTAACCGACCCGAAGACGGGCGTGAAATACGAGCGTTACGGACACTTGTCCGATTGTCTGGATTACCTGTTGTGCTACTACCTGCGGGACAGCTGGCACAAATACAAGACGGGAAATACGGGAAATTATCAGGTGGTGTCTACGGCACTGCTGCACGAAGGATTCAACTACTAAGCACGTAACTATGTACCGACGATTTCTGAACGATACGGATTATCTGGGTATCATCACTCAAGAGGCCCTTTCCCAGATGACGAGGGGCAACAGCGAACGCTTTATCCAAGCCGAGGAGTCGGCCGAGATGAGCATCATCGAACACCTGTCGGAGAACTACGAGATAGAACGAGAGTTGAACCGAGGCAAATACATTGCCGAATACGACCGAAGGATTACGTTCCCCGTCGGAGCGCATATCTACCACGAGGGCACGATCTGCGAGGTGATCCGCTCGATGAGCGGATATAAAGCTCCGGCGGTTCAGACTTACTGGCAGGAGCACGTCGACACGAACCTCGACACGGCGACCGTTGCCGCCTACTCCCAGTTCGGCACCTACTACCCGAAAGACATCGTGATGTATAACGACACGCTGTATATCTGCACGACGGAGAACGGCTACAAGTTCGGCGACATCCGCATCCCGATGGTCGAGGGATGGCTGGAAGCGGAATATACCCTTTGGCAACCAGTCAAGTACCGGCAGTGGGACGTGGTGCTGTTCGACGGAGCGTTCTACACGCTGCTGACTCTTGAAGGATTCGACAACAACGCCACGCCGTTGGATTCGGACTGCTGGGGTGCCATCGCCGATTACGATCCGACCTATAACGGGTACGACTTCTCGGAACACGAGTATGTAGTGTACGAGGGGCGGGTGTTCTATCCGGGGACAGACGTGAATGCCGACCTGCCGGAACGGGGTATGAACCTCACGCCGCATGATCCGCGCAACTACAACATCAAGAAACACATGGTACGGCTGGCACTGTACGAGCTGACGAAACTTATCGCACCCAACAACGTGAGCGTCGTCCGGCTTCGGGATTACGAAGACTCGATGAAGTGGCTCGCGGATGCCGCACGCCTGCGGCTCAATCCCCGGATTCCCCGAAAGGTGGCCGAGGACGACAAGCCGGTAACGGACTGGCAGTTGTCTACGTTTCAGACCGACTACGACCCTTATAAAAATCCGTGGCTGACGTAAAAAATTGCTCTGTCTGGAGATAATAAACGGAGGCATCATACAGAATATTAGAAACCAGCAGTTTGGCAGAACGGCTTCCATGCCGAAGACTATATCGGGTATCGCTTTTTGCTTTACCGGAAGTGTTTATTATCAATCTGTTATTGCAATAAATTGATTATATTTGCGTTCGCAAAAAGAATGTATCACTATAAAATATCGGAAATTATGACAAAAGCGGATATTGTTGCTGCAATCGCAAAGCAGACGGGAGTTGAAAAGACGGTAGTATCGAGCGTAGTGGAGGCTTTCATGGAAAGTGTGAAAGGATCGATGATCGCTGGAGAAGAAGTGTTCCTGCGCGGCTTCGGTAGCTTTATCATCAAACAACGAGCCGAGAAGGTGGCACGTAATATCTCCAAGAATACCACGATCGTTGTTCCGGCACACAACGTCCCGGCATTCAAACCGGCCAAGAGTTTTGCGGCGGAAGTGAAGAAGAACTAACTCTTCGAATCGATGGCCATTGTCAAAGAACGAATCATTCTTCGCAAATCGCGTCGTAAAGGCGAGCGGATGCCGCATCGGATAAGGCTCGACGAACTGCAACCGCGAGACAGCCTGTTAATCGAAATCGTTATCGACAAAGAGCAGGAACTGACGGATTACTACCTCTTTGAGCCTGAACAGCTCGAAACTCGGAAGAGCGTGGCATTCCGGGTATCGGGAGATCAGGTGTATTGGCTGTCGAGCGTAACACCCAAGCCGCTGCTGGGGGTGCAGGCGGAGAGATTATACCCGCAAATCCGGTCGGAGAAGACGCAACAAGGGAAAAAGTCCGATAAAACACCCCGGACCAAAGACCGGAGAGTGTTGGTATTTAATGATAAGGGTGTGCTGATTTCTATCTGCCACTCGTTGAGAGATGTGGCGGAAATGACGAACTTGCGTGAAAAGGCCATCGACAAATTGTGTAAGAGTAAGCGTCCGTCGTTCGAGACGGGGTTGTCGTTTCGGTACTGGTGGAAGATTCTCGATTTTGACATTACCGATTTCACACTGACGGTTGTCCGGTACGATCAACTCTGTAAACGGAATACTGAAAAGAGAAATAAATAGTATAAATGAATTTTATCTAAGATGAAAATGGAATTCGATACATTGGAAGATTTTTTATCGAAGGGTATTTACCTTCAGAATGGGGACTATGTCTACAAACATGACAAACAAAATTATCCCCTGCAAAAAGAGATTGATGCTAACGAGTTATATGTAATAACGTCAGCTGACAAGCATCACTTGAAAGCACTTAGCTTTACGGGAGTAGTAAAAGAAATAGACTTGGAAAAAGCCGAGGGATTTTGGTGGGTTCTGAAATTGCCCGAAACCGTGAGGAAACAAATAGGCTTGCAATAGGAGGCTGTTGTCAACCTCCTATTGTGCGCAAGGCAATTACTATGCCTGTCCGTTTTTATTTGGGATACCAACGAATGTTGTATCGGAAAACTGGATTTCGACAATTTCATTTTCTGTAAAGATACCCTCTGCAACCAACTGCTGCATAATTTCTCCGGCTTGTTGGTTACGTTGCGATTGTTTATCGGGGCCTTCCTGTTGTGAAGTCGAAATGGGATTCTTGTCTTGTATCATAGTTCTGCATGGGTGGCTGCTGCCCCTACAGACCTGTTATGTTCGCATACGAAAAGCGTGGGACATTACACTTGTCGCAACACCGGCTCTGGTAAACCTTTCCCGCAACAGATAATGCCCACGCAAAACGTGGGCGTCTATCTATTTGCATTGCGGGAACTTGAAATTTACCAGACTTCGTGTTGCAAGGCAAAAGCTAAACGCTTCCTTAATATCTTAAAACGGTGGCAAAGATAGAGATTTTTTGCCATGTTTGCATAAATAAGCGGCAATAACTTCCGAAAGCGGCTCATTCAGTAGCTTTTATGCGCTATTTATAAGACCTGAAAAACTATATATACTATTTGACTTTATACAGAGCGAACAACTGCCCGTTTTGCATATCGGCAATGAATGTACCGTTTGACAGGATACATTCGTGGATATGTTCGTCATCAGGATCGGATTGTAAAAGGGATTGTCGGGTATCGCTATCAATCAACTGCATTTCGACACCTCGTATCGTTGCTGCCGTAGCACCAGCGGGCAGTTGCATCAGTTCTTCCATCAGAGTCTTTGTCATCGGCCTGAATATTAACAGCCCTAAGTCCCGTCAGGCCCGGTGATACATGCGAAAAGCGTGGGACAAAACCCGCCGCACCGAGGCTCTGGTAAGCCCATCCGCAAACAAGTTAAGCCCACGCTACGCGCAGGCGTCCACTGTTTGTCTTGCGGATGATTGAAATGTACCAGATTTCGGTGCAAGAACAAAAGCTAACGCTTCTAATGTCTTATGTCCTGCAAATATAGAGAATTATCTCCGAATAAATGGTCGATATATAAAGAAAGCTATCGGAAAAATGCCGATAGCCTTTGATTTTAACTCGTATAATTCAGCTGCCAGTTTTTCCCCAACCGCCATACCGGGCATTCATACGTTGCCGTAGCTCTTCCTGCTTCGTGTTCTTATAATAGTGTTTCTCGATAGTGCGGACACTGTTGCCGGCCATCTCGGCCACATGGAAGATCGACGTACCAGCATCCAACTCGCTGGAGATGAAAGTACCGCGTGCGGTGTACCACGTCATCTTCTCGTCGATACCCAGAATGGTGCAGACCTTATCCAACGTATCGCTGACCTGCGTGGAGAAACTGCTGCGGCGTCCCATCTTTTGCTTATCGGTTCGGTGTTTTTCCGTATAGACAGGGAAAACGTAGTCGCCGAAAGCCTTGCCTCTGTATTTGTCGATGATCTCGACGACCCGGTCGATAAGCAGGGGCTTGGCCAACTTGGGAAATTTCGTGCGCTCGTAGACGATCATGCCCTCCTTTTCATTGATCATATCCCAAGTGAGGTTGATGACATCGACATTGGCCATGCCGCCGCAATAGAAGCTGAAAAGGAAGAGGTCGAGACACAACTGTTCGCGCTCGGTAAACAGACTGCGGTCCATAAATTCGATGCGGCGGATGATATTGCTGTCGACGGCCTTGGATTCGAACTGTCCCCATTCCATCTTATCTTCGATGGCTTCGAAGATTTTAGGATCGGCTCCGTACATGCGGAGTTTCTCTGCGGCATGGTTTACCAAAGCCCGGAAGATGCGGAGGAATTGGCGCAGGCCGGCTTTGTTCCCATTCTCGATGCCGCGCTTTTCCAAGTAGACGACATAATCCAAAAGAAAGTTGAGCGTGATGTCGGTGAAGTGATAGCGTGACAACTCTTTTTTGTATTGCTTTTGGGTAAAAGCCGAGAGGGAGTTCTTCAACTGCCTGTACATGGAGGCGGTGCCGTCGCTTTTGACGAGTTTGCCATTCTTGATTTTCTCGTGATTGAGGAAATAATCGATTCTCGCTTCCAGAAGTTGCAGGACGGTGAGGACTTTCGTTTCTCTCTTTTGTTGCTCCTCTTTCTTGGGTTTGAGGCTATCGGCCCACTGGAGGGCCGAGAAGTTGCGGCCTTCACGCTCCCATTGTTCGGCAACGCTGAAATATTTCTCCTTAATGTCGAGAAGCTGGCGGTTTTTCTTGAGGTATTCGCTGCCGGAGGAACTGAAACTTTGGGTCTCCTCATCCCAGTTCTTGAAAGCTCCGGTAATGTTGACCACACGCGGCAGACGGGTATAGCCGGTCTTGTAGAAGACCATTTCCAATTTGACCATCTTGGGGTCCTGCGGGTCGGGCCGACCTTTGAATGTGATAGATACCATAATCCGTTAATTGTTTTTAGCGGCCCATGTATGCCTGTTTTCCCTACATGGAAGCCTACATAAGAATAGAACAATCCGCCGTGTCGGGGTGACAACGGGTATAATCCGTTACCTCGCAAAACAATTAACTCGTTGATATTTAATAGATTTAATCTGCGCTGATTTTGACACTATTGAAAGTGGAAAATCAAATAGTTTCTTTTACTCCAAAAATACGGATGCACCTAAGTATGTGGAAATGTTTTCCGATACGATTATGGCTGTCACAAAAGAGGGAATCAAGCCGTATTGTGTAGTGAAAAGTGAGGATTTTGTTTCAAAGAAACGGATGAAAAAACTTATCAGGGACTGCGGTCCGGGGGAAGAGTTTAATTATAATGTCTCCGATTTGCATGAGGAGGATTGTATATTCTGCATTTCCCGCTTTGTGGAGTTGGATGGAATGCTATCGTTCCAATATATGAAGGGAGGAGACAGACGTTATCTCCTTCACGATTTGAATACGAAAGAGACTTGGGTGGCGCCATCCTTTGCGGACGACTATCTGTTCGAGAACAACAATATTTCCTTAGACATGTGTTACAGCGATGAGGAAGGCGTCCTGTCCGTCCTGCGCGTAGATTTTATTCCCTATTTTATCAAGAATGTCATCGACAAAGGGCGTTTGAATCCGAAAATCGACGAGTATGAAAAACTGATGGGGATAAAGGAAGATTCCAATCCGGTGTTGTTCTTTCACAAGTACAAATCAAGGAGCAAATGAACGGGTCGCGGTGCTCCGGACGGACAGAAGGTCGGGTTTCGGGCTTGGTTAAAGCGGAAATCCTGGCAGGCCGATTAATATTTATGCAAATATTTACGGCTTAATCCGGATTTTTTTGGTAACTTTGTGCGTTTAATATGTAGTAGGAGAATGAGACAGTTAAAGATTACCAAAAGTATCACCAATCGTGAGAGCGCTTCGCTTGACAAGTATTTGCAGGAAATCGGCCGTGAGGATTTGATTACGGTGGAAGAAGAAGTGGAATTGGCACAGCGCATTCGCAAAGGTGATCGTGTAGCACTCGAAAAACTGACACGTGCCAATCTGCGTTTCGTGGTTTCAGTGGCCAAACAGTATCAGAACCAAGGACTGAGTTTGCCGGACTTGATCAATGAGGGCAACTTGGGCTTGATAAAAGCTGCTGAGAAGTTCGACGAAACCCGCGGATTCAAGTTCATCAGTTACGCGGTGTGGTGGATTCGCCAGTCCATTCTTCAGGCTTTGGCGGAGCAGAGCCGTATCGTACGTTTGCCCTTGAACCAGGTAGGTTCACTGAATAAGATAAGTAAGGCATTCAGCAAGTTCGAGCAGGAGAATGAGCGCCGTCCGAGTCCGGAGGAGCTTGCCGACGAGCTGGAGATTCCGGTAGACAAGATTTCCGATACCTTGAAGGTGAGCGGACGCCATATTTCGGTGGATGCCCCGTTTGTGGAAGGAGAGGACAACAGTTTGTTGGACGTGTTGGTCAATGACGATTCTCCGATGGCGGACCGTACGTTGGTCAACGAGTCTCTCTCGCGTGAGATTGACCGTGCGTTGTCCACGCTTTCCGAACGCGAAAAGGAAATCATCCAAATGTTTTTCGGTATCAACCACCAGGAAATGACGTTGGAGGAAATCGGTGACAAATTCAATCTTACGCGTGAGCGCGTGCGCCAAATCAAGGAGAAAGCTATCCGGCGTTTGCGTCAGAACACGAAGAGTAAATTATTGAAGTCTTATCTCGGCTGATGCCGTGCGGAAGGGGTGGAATGATGAACTTGAACTTTAAACATTGGGGGCTGTTGGCCTGCTTGTTGGGGCTTGTAGGGATGTCCTCATCCGCGAAGGTGGAGCGGACTACGGTGTATATCTTCGGATTTTCGGCGTCTTTCACGGATTCGGTGGCATACATTACGGATGTCCAGCAATTGGATAGTGCTTACATCGAGACGAAGTATGATTTCCTGATGGACCGTGTGGTATACAGCGACCAGTTGCAGACCTATCTGGAAGCGGTAAAGCAAATGCCGAATTCTACATGCACAGTCTTTTTCCATACGAAAAAGAACAAGCTGATGGAAGAATATAATAAGATAAGGAAGCGTTATAGCGGCGATGAAAGTGTGATGTTGAAAGAGCTGACAGACGGAGGCTTTAAATTCCAATCGCCTGTTTACGAGCCGCCGGTCAAAGTCACGCCTGAGCCGGAATCTAAGGCGACGAAAAAAGAAAAGAGACGGAAAGCTTCCAAGGATAAGCAGGAAAAATAGAAACAGATGGAATACCAGTATAATATTGCGGGGCATCTGTGCCGGATTGTTTTCTGCGATGCAGGAAATGACAGCAGTTTGTTGCCTTCTTTTTCGCCATTCGAGAGCGAAGAAGAAGGCAATTTGTTATTTTGCCTTTCGGTGGATGATGCTTTTCGTTGGCCGGTGACGGGAGAAGAAGTCGGACAGTTCGATTGCGGTGGCAACAACTTCGGGGTTTACCGCCTGCCGGACGGGAGTTATCAATTTGAAATCTGCGATGAAAAGAAGGCCTTGTGTTGCTATTTGCAGGCTAACGCTGATTTTTCGGATTGTACGGCTGCTTTGGTGGCAGAGAGCGATGCCGGGCGTAGGTTCGGGTTGAACAATGCCCTCATGTTGGTGTATGCCTTTGCTTCCGTAATCCGCAATGACGGCCGGGGATATTTGTTTTTGGGTAAGAGCGGGACGGGGAAGAGTACACATACACGGTTGTGGTTGAGCCACATCCCGGGCTCCGACCTGATGAACGATGACAATCCGGTGGTGAGAGTGGTGGAGGGGACGGTCTATGTCTACGGTTCCCCCTGGAGCGGGAAAACACCTTGTTACCGCCGGGTGTCTGCGCCGGTGGGAGCTTTTGTCCAGTTACGGCAATGTCCGGAAAATACGATTCGGAAAGAGAGCGTATTGGAAAGTTTTGCCTCGCTCTTGCCGTCCGTATCGACCATGAAATGGGATCGCCGTATTCATTCGGCGCATTGCGACACCATTTCGGACATCATCCGCCTTTCGCCGATATACCTTTTAGGATGCAGGCCGGATGAAGAAGCGGCCAGACTGAGTTTTCATACATTGACGGGACGATGAACAAGAGGGAGAATATGGACGAAATGGCGGTACGCCGGATGGAAGTTCCTAATGCCGTGTTGTTGGGACAGGTGAAAGAAGCTATACGTGAGGGGCATACGGCGACTATCAATGTAAAAGGTTACAGTATGCGTCCCTTTTTGGAGCATTGCAGGGATAAGGTACGTTTGGCATCGTTCACGGATTTGAAAGTGGGCGATGCCGTGTTGGCCGAATTTTCGCCGGATAAATATGTCTTGCATCGTATCATAGAGATTGACGGAGATGTCGTGGTGATGATGGGGGACGGTAACCTGAGGCACAAAGAGATTTGTTGCAAGGAGGATATAGTCGGGATTGTCACGCACTATATCCGGCGGGGCAAGACGATACCGGCATCCGACCCACGCCTGCAACGTCGCGTGCGGATGTGGCACAAGCTTCTGCCTGTGCGCCGTTATCTGTTATACATATATAGGATTAATCTTAAATTATCAAATTGGCTAAAATGAGAATCAAGGATGGTTTTGAACTGCGTGAGATTTGTGGGGAACATGTGATTCTGTCGCATGGGATGGACAATATTGATTTCAGCAAGATTATTTCGCTGAATGAAACAGCGGCTTTCTTGTGGAAAGAGGCTGTGGGAAAAGAAGAAATCAGCGAAGAAGAACTGACGGCCACCTTGTTGGAGGCGTATGAGGTGGACGAGGAGACGGCTCGTAAGGACGTGGCGCAGGTGCTTGCCAAATGGAGAGAAATCGGGCTGTTGGCCTAATCGGACGGAGCTATGGATATAGAACAAATCAGGGCATACTGCCTCAGTAAGCCTCATGCCACGGAAGATTTCCCTTTCGATGAAACCACGCTGGTCTTTCGGGTCATGAATAAGATTTTTGCCAGTATCGGTTTGGACAATGTGGATTGGTTTTGCCTGAAGTGCGATCCGGAGTATGCCATAGAGTTGCGTGAGCATTACACGGGGATTACGGGGGCATGGCATTGGAACAAGAAATATTGGAATCAGATTGCCATTACGCATGGCGATGTGCCCGATGCCTTGATACGTAGCCTGATAGACCATTCATACAATGAGGTGGTAAAGAAGTTGCCCCGCAAGCTTCGTGATCAGTTGAAGGAGGAGGAATAACGGACTTATTCCTCCTTGTGGTCTTCACCTTTCAGTATGGGGAGTTGCCAGTGGTATTTTACGGCCAACGTACGGATGGATATGACGATGATGGCGGAAAGGATGGCATTGACTTCGGCCTGAAGTCCCACAGAATAACCTATAATATAAACGATACCGCCGGCAATGCAGGCCATGGCATAAATGTCTTTGCGGAAAACGAGCGGTACCTCGTTAATCAGTATGTCCCGGATGACACCACCGGCGGCCCCTGTCACGCAACCCATGATAACGGCTGTCCAGACAGGGTATCCCATGTTCAGTGTCTTTTCCAACCCCGTGATATTGAATAAGGCCAGACCGATGGTATCGAAGATAAACCAGGTGCTTTGTTGCCGTATGATTTTCTTTCCGAACAATATGACATAAAGTAGGGAAAGGCCGCAACAGATGATATACACGGGATTCGTCATCCAGAACGGAGGAATGCCCAGCATGATGTCGCGTATCGTACCGCCACCGACTGCCGTGGCCGTGCCTACGATATAAGCTCCGAACCAGTCGAACTGTTTGGCCGAAGCCAGACGGATACCCGAGATGGCAAATGCCATAGTTCCGATAAACTCTATCACGACGAAAGAGACCGGAAGCCGGAGGGTGGTCCCCATGACTTGCAGGAGGTGCAGGAGATTTTCGGTCATGGGTTCACGACGTTTTGCGGTTTTCCTTCAAGGAATGCGCGGATGTTTCGTTCGCAGATGTCCATGAGTCTCAGGCGGGCTTCCCGTGTGGCCCAAGCGATATGCGGGGTGAGATAGGCATTAGGAGCCGAAAGCAGGGGATGGTCTGCCGAAGGTGGTTCGGTGCTTGTCACGTCTGCACCGTATGCGGCAAGGATATTGTTTCTCAGGGCTTCGGCTACCGCCTCTTCGTCCACTAACGGGCCGCGTCCGGTATTGATAAGGATGGCTCCCGGTTTCATAAGCGCCAAAGTGTGCGGGCTCACCAAATGGTGAGTCTCCGGGGTGAGCGGACAGTTCAGGCTGATGACATCGCACGCGGAGAACAGCTCTTCCATTGTGGACTTCCGGATGTCGGTACCCAACTGAAGAGGGCTTTTGGAGGTGCAGGCATATACTTCCATGCCGAAAGCCAAGGCTATGCGTGCGGTAGCCATGCCGGTATGTCCGAGTCCCACGATACCCATTTTCTTACCGGACAGTTCCATGAGGGGCGTGTCCCAATAGCAAAAGTCCGGATTGCGGCTCCAACGTCCCTTACGGTTTTCTTCGGCATAATGTTCCACGCGGTTGGTAATGGCCAACAGGAGGGCGAAGACCATTTGGGCAACCGAACGGGTACTGTATGCCGGGATGTTGCAAACGGGAATCCCGTGTTTGCGGGCGGCTTCGATGTCTACCACGTTGTAGCCCGTGGCCAATATGCCGATATATTTCAGATCCGGCAAACGGTCGATGTGTTCGGCTGTGATGAGGGTTTTGTTCGTTAGCAGGATATCCGCTCCTTCGGCGTGTGTATAAAATTCTTCGGCCGAAGTCCGTGGAAACACTGTCAGTTCTCCTAATTGTGCGATAGGCTCCCAGGAAAGGTCGCCGGGGTTTAAGCCATAGCCGTCTAATACTGTTATTTTCATAGGTTTCTGTTTTATTTTCCGTTAATCTTGAAATTCATGCGGCGGTAACCGACCAGTTTGTCATAACGCCCTCCGTTAGGACGATGGTATACCAAGATGATGTATTCGTTTTCCGTCTCATAAAAGTTCCCGTCCGTCCGTCCGCTGCTTCCTTGGGTTTCACCGTCCGGCACGAAGAGATAATTATAATTGTAATATCCTTGTTTCAGGAGAGCGGTGGCTTCGTAGGCCTGTGTTTCCCGGTTGTATGTCATGCGGTATTCGGGGATGAAGCGGTTGTAAGTCCATTCGCCGTTCAGGTAGACTTCTCCGCCGGGCAGTTGAGGACTTTTCAAGGTGAAATGCGTGAATACATAGTCGCAAGTGGTGGCCACGTCTTCGTCATCGCTGTTGCGGATGATAAAGGCACCGTTTTGGTCTTCGTCATACAGATAATTCCGGGCGGTTTGATTGGGATAGAGCGTGGCGTGGTAATACGGGTCGAACCATTCCATCCTGTCTACGTTCAGTGTAGGGATATGTACGTCCAGAATCTCAAATTTGTGGTACTCGTTGCCGGCCGGGAAAATCAGTTGGCGGTTGTGCGTGAATTCAATCTTATTGGCCGCCTGGATGTTGGGCTTGGGATTGACCACACAGTTATCCCACCGGCGGTTTTGCATTACTACGGTTTTCAGTTCACGATGCGGGTCGATGACTTTCACCAGTCCGTAGTTGACGGAGAAATCCACTTGCTGGTGGGATTTGTTGAAGTCTATGTCCGTATTGGTACTGACGGTAGCTCCTATTCCTACGCCCGGTTCCACCAGACTGAAACAGGCCGTAAGGACGGGTACAGGTTCGTCGCCCTCGTCGTTGTAGACCGTGAGTTTATAGTTGCCGGACAACTTGAGCGAAATGTTTTCGTTCGGAATCCGTAGCGAGTAATGGGTGTAAAGCACGGTCGTATTGAAGCTTTTCTCGTAGTCTTCTATCGGTTCCCCGTTGAACCCGTTCATGTAATCGGATTCAAAGATTTCTGTCGATGGAGACCAGTCTGCATTGCAATGTTCCACCTTATATATATAGCGGTGGTATTCGTGTGAGAACTCGTCGAAACCGATTTCCAGATGATTCCCTCCCCCCAAGTTCATGATGGGAGGCAGCAACGGGTCGTCGTTTACTACCACTTGCAGAGTGTGCAGTTGACGGTCCAGGATTTCATGCCGTTGTGCTGTTATTGCCGATGCACAACATAGCAGGCTTAAGAGTACGGTTATCTTTTTCATACTGCAAAATTACGCTTTTTTTCGGATGCCTTATCAAGTTTTTATCTTAACTTTGTCTGCAACCTTTTAAAATGATATGATGTCACATCGAATGTTAGGACTGTTTGTCGGAGGGGCGATGATGTGTCCTTTAAGCCTGTCGGCACTGACTTATACGAAAGCGGATTCGTTGAAAGTGGTACAACTCCTTGATGCCGGGAAAAAACAAACGAGAGGAACGGACCTGGCTTTGTTTTTTGCGGAGCAATTCATCGGGGTGCCTTACGTGGCTTCCACTCTCGAAGTAAATCCGGATGAAGAATTGGTCGTCAACTTACGTCAGTTGGACTGTACGACGTTGGTCGAGAATGTGGTGGCTTTGACTTTGACCGTGAGAGAAGAGCATCCCACATTTGTTTCTTTTTGCCGGAATCTGGAAAAAATACGTTACAGCGGAGGACAGTTGAACGGCTATTCTTCCCGTAACCATTATTTTAGCGAATGGATAGCGAGTAACGAAAGTCTGGGCGTCGTGAAGGAAATAAAAGGAGAAAAAGGTAAGGGATACCGGCCTTTTATTGCCGTACAACGTCTGCGTTTGGATTATATGAGTACGCATCCCGATGCATATCCGATGTTGAAAGGAAGGGCAGGCGAGATAAGCCGTATCCGCAGAAATGAACAAAAATTGGAAAATGTTTCAGTGAGGTACGTACCTTTGTCGTTGTTGGATAAGGGAAAGGATGTATTGGGAACGATTCACGACGGTGACATTTTAGCTATCGTGACCCGAAAGAAAGGGCTGGATACCTCGCATTTGGGATTTGCCGTGTGGCAGAAAGGGCACCTTCATCTGCTCAATGCTTCCAGTATCCATAAGAAAGTGGTGTTGGAACCCATGACATTGAGCGAGTACATGAAAAAACACCCCTCCCAATTAGGAGTGCGGGTGGTACGTGTCATTTGAACAGGTCGATATGTTTCATTTGCCGCATGATGGCCGTCTGCCGTTTCAACATGTACCGTGACGGATTTTTGGAACTGTATTTGAGCGGATTGGGTAATGTGGCGGCTATCAGCGCACAGTTGGCACGCGTGAGTTTCTCGGCAGGACGCCCGAAATGTTGTTGTGCCACAGCTTCGGCACCATATATGCCGTCGCCCATTTCGATGGAGTTCAGGTAGACTTCCATAATCCGTTGTTTGCTCCAGCATAATTCGATTAAAGCCGTGAAGTATGCCTCCAGTCCTTTTCTGACCCAAGAGGAAGTCGGCCATAAAAACACGTTTTTGGCAGTTTGTTGGCTGATGGTGCTGCCTCCGCGCCGGCGTTTTCCCGCCATGCGCTCCTCTACGGCATTTTGGATTTCCACCACATCGAAACCGTGGTGCTGGAGAAACCGTTGGTCTTCGGAAGCCATGACGGCTATGGGCAAGTATTTGGACATTTCATCCAAAGGAACCCAATGGTGTTTCAACCTGATTTTTTCGCCTCGGCCGACCTGTTGTGCACAGCGGATGAACATGAGCGGGGTGACAGGTACGGGGACAAAGCGGTAGAGAATAACAAAAAAGATTGTACTCCCGAAGAACGAGAGTACAATCCATTGAATCAGTTTCTGAATTTTTTTCATCTGTCTGATTAGTTGCCAGCCTGAGCTTGGGCTTCCTGAATCATTTTTTCACTGGCATACAAATAAACTTCCACACGACGGTTCTGCTCGCGTCCGGCAGCCGTACTGTTGTCAGCTACGGGGTCAGCTTCTCCCAAGCCTTCTACCGATGTTATCTGTGTCGGGGAAACTCCGCATTGTTTCAGGTAATTGGAAACAGAATTGGCCCGTTGTAACGACAGGTCCATATTCTTTTGCACGCTTTGGGCGGCTGTGCTGTTTTTCCATCCTTGATTGTCGGTGTACCCTTTAATCGCCACGTCCATATCCTTGTTTACATTCAATACCGTGCTGGCAAATTTGGCCAATGAGGCGGTAGCATTACTGCTTAAAGCCGAACTGCTGGTGTTGAACAGAATCCCGGAGTCGAATGTTACTTTCACCGCTTGCAGACCGTTAGCGTCGGTTACGCTTTCCACTTGCGCGTTTTCCACTTGTTGAGCCGCAGCTTTGGCTTTATCCATTTTCTTTCCGATCAATGCACCTACACCAGCGCCCACGGCTACGCCTACAGCAGCACCGATACCGGCTCCTTTACCTTTATTGCTGGATGCCAAGGTTCCAATCAATGTACCCAAGGCTGCACCACCGCCGGCACCGATCAGCGACCCCTTGCCGGTATTGTTCATGTTTCCTCCACAACTGCTTAAAAGCATACCTGCACTCAGTACGAGTGCACAAAACTTCAATCCTTTCATAGTTATAACTTTTTTAAAATCTAAATCACAAGCAAAATTAGATATTTTCTGCCGAATAACCGCATGAAAAGGAAACTTTTTGCTAATTTTGCAAACTGTTTATAGATATTGATTATGGCTAAAGAACTTAAAGATTTGACCAAAAGAAGTGAGAACTATTCTTCATGGTATAACGAATTGGTGGTGAAAGCCGATTTGGCCGAACAGTCGGATGTAAGAGGATGTATGGTGATAAAGCCTTATGGTTATGCCATTTGGGAGAAGATGCAGCGTGTGTTGGATGATAAATTCAAGGAGACCGGCGTGCAAAACGCTTATTTCCCGCTGCTGATTCCTAAATCGTTTCTGAGTAAAGAAGCCGAACATGTGGAAGGATTTGCCAAGGAATGTGCCGTGGTGACGCACTATCGCTTGAAGACCAACGAGGACAAGACCGGTGTGGTGGTAGACCCGGCGGCCAAACTTGAAGAGGAGCTGATCATCCGTCCTACTTCCGAGACTATCATTTGGAATACTTATAAAAACTGGATTCAAAGCTACCGCGACCTGCCCATCCTTTGCAACCAATGGTGCAATGTGATGCGCTGGGAAATGCGTACCCGACTTTTCCTCCGTACGGCCGAGTTCTTGTGGCAAGAAGGACATACGGCACATGCCACGCGTGAAGAAGCCGAGGAACGTGCCAAACTAATGTTGAAAGTGTATGCCGATTTTGCCGAACAGTATATGGCCGTGCCCGTAGTGCAGGGCGTGAAGAGCGAGACGGAACGTTTTGCCGGTGCTTTGGACACTTATACCATCGAAGCCATGATGCAGGACGGGAAAGCTTTGCAGAGCGGCACGTCTCATTTCTTGGGGCAGAACTTCGGAAAGGCATTTAATGTGCAGTTTATCAATAAAGACAATAAGTTGGAATATGCCTGGGCTACTTCCTGGGGAGTATCCACCCGTTTGATGGGCGCACTCATCATGACGCATTCCGACGACAACGGTTTGGTATTGCCGCCGAAGCTGGCTCCCATTCAAGTGGTCATAGTTCCTATATATAAGAATGGGGAACAACTGAAAGCTATCGACGAGAAAGTGGAAGGCATCGTTGCACGCCTTCGTGCATTGGGTATTTCCGTGAAGTATGACAATGCCGACAACAAGCGTCCCGGCTTCAAGTTTGCCGATTATGAGCTGAAAGGTGTGCCGGTGCGTTTGGTCATGGGAGGGCGAGATTTGGAGAACAATACGGTAGAGGTCATGCGGCGCGACACGTTGGAGAAGGAAACCCGTACATGCGACGGCATCGAGGACTATGTGAAGACTTTGTTAGACGAAATACAAGATAACATTTACTCCAAGGCAAAATCCTATCGCGATGCACATATTTATGAATGCGACAACTACGAGGATTTCAAGGTGCGTGTGAAGGAAGGCGGTTTTTTCCTTTGTCATTGGGACGGGACAGCTGAGACGGAGGCGAAAATCAAGGAGGACACGCAAGCCACTATCCGTTGCGTGCCGTTTGAGTTCGAGCAGACTCCGGGTGTGGATATGGTGAGCGGGAAACCGGCTAAATGCCGTGTACTGATTGCCCGTTCGTATTAAGAGCGAGATTTTTTTGTTTTCATGGTTGTTGGTGGCCACGGACTTTTTCTCAAGGAAAGTTCGTGGCCACTCTTGTTTGCGTAGGTTTAACAGGTGATAATATTAGTTAAACGACGAGCTTTTCTCTTGGTTTTATACCGTTATTTCTTTCCGAATTTATACTTTTGCCTTGGTGTTAACAATAATGTTAAACATTAAAGTTGTTATGAGCAAGAAAGATAATACGGAACAAGCGATATTGCAGGCGGCCGAGACAGAGTTCTTGGACAAAGGCTTTGCACTGGCCAAAACTACTGAAATCGCAAAACAGGCGGGAGTGACGCACGCCATGTTGCATTATTACTATCGGACAAAAGAAAAACTGTTCGAGCGGGTTTTTCAAGAGAAAGTGGATTTGATGGCCCATTCCTTAGTGGCTACCTTGGACGACGGAAAGCCGTTTCTGAAACAAATGGAAGACTTGACAGGGGCTCACTTCGATTTTATAGCAGAAAACCCGAAGTTGCCGTTTTTTCTTCTGAACGAGATTCATCTGAATGAAAAGCGCAGAGAGCTTTATCTTCCGGTATTGTCGAGCGCGGTGCGGAACACGTTGCAAAATGTGAAAAGACGATTGGAACAAGCCGTGAAGCGCGGCGAGGTACGTCCCATAAGGACGGCCGACCTGATGTTTTCCATCTTCTCGCTGAATGTAATGTCTTTTGTGGGACAGTCGCTTGTCCAACAGGCATTCGATTTAGACCGGGAAGACGTGCGGCAGTTCATCTTGCAGCGACGGGCAGAGAACATTGAAATGATATTAAGCAGACTTAGGAAATAAAGAAGGATATGAAACGGATTTTCGTATGGGCCGTAGGGATGTGCGCCGTTTATGGGACGGTGTCGGCTCAACTGACTTTGGAAGAGTGTTACCGTGCAGCACGGGAGAATTATCCTTTGGTGCGGCAGTTCGATTTGATTGAGCGTACAAAGGATTTCACTGTGGAGAATGCGGCGAAAGGCTATTTTCCCCAACTGAGCTTTTCGGGAAAGGCTTCATACCAGTCGGACGTGACGAAGATGCCCTTTAGCATTCCGGGAGTAGAGTTCGGTTTGGACAACGACCAGTATCAACTGGTATTGGAACTGAACCAGACGGTTTGGGACGGAGGAGTCGTACGTAACCGTAAAGAGGAGGCCCGGGCCAAATCCGAGGTGCAGAAAGGGCAATTGGAAGTGAACCTTTATGCGTTGAACGACCGGGTGAACCAATTATTCTTCGGTATGTTGCTCATAGACGCCCAGTTGGCACAGAATGCCTTGTTGCAAGCCCAGTTGGCACGTAACCATGGCCAGGTGAGTGCGTGCATGCAGCAAGGTGTGGCCAATCAGGCCGATTTGGATGCCGTAGCGGTGGAACAGTTGAATGCCCGGCAGACAGAGAGTGAGCTACGTGTCAATCGTAAAGCGTATGCCGAGGTGCTGGGACTGCTGACCGGTCGGAAAGGAATTGATGCGGAACGGTTGGTCAAGCCGTCCGTCACCGTGGAGCCGTTGGAAGAAAACCGTAGGCCGGAATTATCGCTTTACGAATCGCAGCGGCGGCAGTTGTCCGTACAGGAGAAAGGTTTGACAGCCCGTTATATGCCCAAGTTGGGAGTATTCGCACAAGGGGCTTACGGCGACCCCGGACTGAATATGCTGAAGGGCGGATTCGAACCTTATTATATAGCCGGTGTGCGGTTGAGTTGGAACATCAGCGACTTGTACACGCGGAAGAACGACAAAAGACTGTTGGCTGCAAGTCGCGACGACATCGACGTGCAAGAGGCGGTATTCCGGTTGAACAACCGTATGGAAACGGCGCAGCAGTGGCGTACGGTGGAGAAAATAGATACCTTGATGAAGAATGACGATGAGTTGATAAGGTTACGCACCAATATCCGGAAGTCGGCCGAAGCCAAGGTCGCGAACGGCACGCTCACCGTGACGGAAATGTTGCGCGAAGTGACGGCCGAAGACCAGGCCAAGCAGACCAAGGCCTTGCACGAGATACAACGCTTGCAAGCCTTATATGATATCAAATATACGATGAATCATTAAAAACAGAATGAATATGGACATTTGGAATAAGTTATGGCGGGGCGGGCTGGACAGTCCGGTCGCCGTGGGAAAGACGGGGTATGGATTCAAACGGGGAGCCTGACATTTGCGGCGTGGCCTTGTTGGGATTGCTTGCGGCGTGTAGCGGGACAGACACGGATTTCGACGCTACCGGAATCTTCGAATCCACGGAAGTCATCGTATCGTCCGAAGCCAACGGTAAAATCATGGCGTTGAATCTGGAAGAAGGTGATTTGTTGGAGCAGGGGCAACAAGTGGGATATGTGGATTCCGTACAGCTTTACCTGAAGAAGTGCCAACTGGAAGCCCAAGTACGTTCCATCGGTAGCCGTAGGGCGGACGTGGCCAAGCAGGTGGCGGCCACTCGGGAACAGATCGCAAAGGCCGAACTGGAAAGAAAGCGCAGCCTGAATCTGTTGGCGCAGAATGCCGGTACACAAAAGCAGGTGGACGATGTGGAGTCGCAACTGGCTGTGCTGAAAAAGCAGTTGGAAGCCCAGTTGTCTACTTTGAATCTCGGCAACCAAGGCGTAACGGAAGAAGGGGATGCCGCAGAGATACAGATACGGCAGATAGAAGACCAACTGGAGAAATGCCGTATCGTCAGTCCCATTTCCGGTACGGTGCTGACGAAGTATGCCGAACGGGGCGAAGTGACGGCCCAAGGCAAACCCTTGTTCAAAGTGGCGGACATGAAGCATGTCTTTTTGCGGGCGTATGTGAGCGGTGACCAACTCTCTACGGTGAAACTGGGGCAAACGGTGAAAGTCTATGCCGATTACGGGGCGGAAGACCGTAAGGAATACAAGGGAAAAATCACGTGGATATCCGGACAGGCCGAGTTTACGCCTAAGACCATACAGACGCGTGACGAACGGGCGAATCTGGTGTACGCCGTGAAAATAGCCGTGGAAAACGACGGCTTGCTGAAGTTGGGCATGTATGGCGAAGTCAAATTCAACTAAGGTGTCATGGAATCTATTGTGAAGGTAGAGGGCGTGTCCAAACATTACGGCAGCGTACAGGCTTTGGACGACGTTTCTTTCGAGGTCAGGCCCGGAGAAATCTTCGGACTGATAGGACCGGACGGAGCCGGGAAAAGCACGCTGTTCCGCATGTTGGCCACTTTGCTGTGTCCGGAGAGCGGGCGGATTACGGTGGACGGACTGGACGTTGTGGGGGACTACCGCAAGCTGCGTGCTTGTGTCGGTTATATGCCGGGCCGGTTTTCCTTGTATCCCGACCTGACGGTGGAGGAGAACCTGAACTTTTTTGCCACGCTGTTCGGTACGTCCGTACGTGAGAATTACCATCTGGTGGAAGACATATACAAGCAGATCGAGCCATTCAAAACCCGCCGCGCAGGGAAACTCTCCGGCGGGATGAAACAAAAACTGGCGTTGAGCTGTGCGTTGATTCATAAACCGGTGGTCTTGTTGTTGGATGAGCCGACCACGGGAGTCGACCCTGTCTCGCGCAAGGAATTTTGGGAAATGTTGCGGCGGCTGAAGCGGGAAGGCATCACCATCATCGTCTCTACGCCTTATCTCGACGAGATCCGGAGTTGCGACCGTATGGCATTCCTCTACGGCGGTGCGGTCAAGGGGATAGATACCCCCGCCGTCATGTTGGAACGGTTTGCCGACATCCTGTGTCCGCCGGGGTTGCAACGCGAACCGGCCGGAGTCCGGTCGGAATATGCCATCGAGGTGCACGATTTGGTGAAACGGTTCGGGACGTTCACGGCTGTAGATCACATTTCCTTTCGTGTGGGGAAGGGCGAAATCTTCGGTTTCCTCGGGGCGAACGGGGCAGGCAAGACCACAGCCATGCGCATGCTGTGCGGCCTGTCTTATCCCACGTCGGGCACGGGGTGCGTGGCCGGTTTCGACATCAACACCCAGCAGGAAGAAATCAAGAAACATATCGGTTATATGAGTCAGAAATTCTCGTTGTACGACGACCTGAAGGTGTGGGAAAACATTCGCCTGTTTGCCGGTATCTACGGACTCTCGGACGAGGTGATAGCCCGTCGCACGGACGAAGTGCTGCATACGTTGGGACTGGAAGCGGAGCGGAACACGATGGTCAAATCGTTGCCCTTGGGATGGAAACAAAAGTTGGCTTTTTCCGTGGCCACGTTCCACCGTCCGGACATCGTGTTCCTCGACGAACCGACCGGAGGGGTCGACCCTAAGACGCGACGCCAGTTTTGGGAACTGATCTATCAGGCAGCCGACCAGGGTATCACCATCTTCGTCACGACGCACTATATGGACGAGGCCGAATTTTGCGGCCGCGTGTCCATCATGGTGGACGGGAAGATACGGGCATTGGATACGCCCGAAGGCTTGAAGCGTACTTTCGGCGAGAAAGACATGGACGGAGTGTTCCACCGTTTGGCCCGTGAGGCCACACGTAATGCAGAAATTTGCGGGTAAGAGAGCGCAGACCGAACTTGTTCGGTGTCTGCCGAGCGTGAGTAAATTATTCAATAAAGATGAAACAGTTTTGGGCTTTTATCAAGATAGAATTTTTCCACATCTTCCGCGACCGGCGGACGATGTTGATTTTGTTGGGCATGCCGGTGTTGCAAATCATTTTGTTCGGTTTTGCCATCACCACCGAACTCAACCACAGCCGCGTGGCCGTGCTCGATCCGTCGAAAGACGCCGTCACCACGCGCATTACGGAGCGGATAGACGAAAACCGTTATTTTTCGGTCGTGAAAGAATTGTCTTCGGCCTCCGACATCGAAACCGTGTTCCGGCATGATGAAGCGGACATTGTGGTGGCCTTCACTCCGGATTTCGATGCCAATCTGTCGACGGGAGAGGCAGGCATACAACTGGTGGTGGATGCCACGGATCCAAACACGGGCAACATGATGGCCGGTTACGTGCAGGGCATTGTCGGGCAAGCCTTGCAATCAGGGACGCAATCAAGCCCTATCGTGCAGACCCATCTCTTGTTCAATCCTCAGATGAAGAGCGCCTACAATTTCGTACCCGGCGTGATGGGGTTGATACTGATGCTGATTTGTGCGATGATGACTTCCATTTCCATTGTACGAGAGAAAGAGACCGGTACGATGGAAGTCCTGTTGGTGTCGCCCATCCGGCCTATTTTTATCATTCTGGCCAAGGCCGTACCCTACTTGGTACTTTCTTGCGTCAATCTGGCCACGATATTGCTGCTGTCGGTCTACGTGCTGCACGTGCCGGTGGAGGGAAGCCTCTGGACGCTGTCTTTCCTGAGCCTCCTTCTGATTGCGGTGGCTCTGTCTTTGGGATTGCTCATTTCATGCGTGGTACAAAACCAAGTGGCGGCCATGATCGTGTCGGGTATGGGACTGATGATGCCTGTCATGTTGCTTTCAGGCATGATTTTTCCCATAGAAAGCATGCCGGCTGTCCTGCAGTGGATTTCCAATATCATTCCGGCAAGGTGGTACATACAGGCCGTAAAGAAGGTGATGATAGAAGGCTTGGGCATGGCCGCCGTATGGCATGAGGCGTTGATACTGTCCGGTATGGCGGCCTTGCTCATCGGGCTGAGCTTAAAGACGTTCAAGGAGCGGCTGGAATAATACGGACGTAAAAAAGGAAAACTTATGGTACTGAAATATTTGATAGAAAAGGAGTTCAAGCAAATGCGGAGGAATCCCATCATTCCCCGGCTCATTTTGGTGTTTCCCTGCATGATGATGATTCTGATGCCGTGGGCTGCCAATCTTGAAATCAAGTACAACAACCTGACTGTGGTGGATCTGGACCATTCTGCCTTGTCGCGCCGTCTGGTGGAGAAAGTGGCCTCCACGGATTATTTCAATTTAGTGGAGAACGCACCGGATTACGGCCGTGCATTGGAGAGTGTGGAGCGCGGAGAGGCGGATGTCATTCTGGAGATTCCGCGTGACTTTGCCAAATCTTTAGGCACGGGGCGCCCCGTGGAACTTCAGATTTCGGCCAATTCCATCAACGGGACCAAAGGCGGACTGGGCAGTTCTTACCTTTCTACGGTGGTAAACGATTTCGTGAACCAGGAATTGGGAGGCGCGGGTATGGCCCGTTTGTCCGTACTTAACTTGTATAATCCGCATCTGAATTATAAAGTGTTCATGGTACCGGCTTTGCTCATCATGATGCTGACGTTGCTTTGCGGCTTTCTTCCTGCATTGAATATCGTGAGCGAAAAAGAGGTGGGCACGATTGAACAGTTGAACGTCACGCCGCTCAACAAGTTCGTGTTCATCCTGGCTAAATTGGTGCCTTACTGGATTGTGGGGCTGGTGGTCCTGTCCATCGGCTTGGTGTTGTCCGCCGTGCTCTACGGCATTGTGCCGTCAGGCAGTTTGTGGCTGATATATTTCTTCTCGTGCATCTACATTCTTACGATGTCGGGTTTCGGACTGATTATTTCCAATTATTCCGCCACGATGCAGCAGGCCATGTTCGTCATGTTTTTCTTCCTGATGGTATTCATCCTGATGAGCGGCCTGTTCACTCCCGTGCGCAGCATGCCGGACTGGGCGCAGTGGATAGCGGCTTTCAATCCGTTGACCTATTTTATTCAGGTCATGCGTATGATTTTCCTGAAGGGATGCGGGCTGACTGACTTGTGGCCGCAGTTCGGCAAGATGTTGTGTTTCATGTCGGTGTTTGCCGGAGTAGCCGTGTGGAGTTACCGGAAGACAAATGCCTGATAGCCCGAGCCGGTCATGTATGGCGATGGATGGCCTGTCGAATGATTTACAAAACCAAGCCGTGGGGAGTATTTGGGCTTTAAATGGATAAATAATTGAGAAACAGTGTAATAAGTAACGCCTTGCAGGAGGTATGACAGTCTCTGCAAGGCGTTGTTTTTTTCTGCGCCAAACGATTTTTCAATCTCAGGCGAACGATTTCTCAATCTCCTGAGATTGATTTTCCGTTCTGCGGCGAACGATTCGGGCGTTGAATTTCCTTTACGGATTCTATAGCATGAGGAGATTTTCCGGCATGCGGAAGCCCCGCAGGAAGTCTTCTATGCGCATCCTTTTCTTGCCCGTCAGTTGGATTTCCTTCAGGCGGAGGTAGCCTCCGTCGACGGCCACTTTCAGATAGGTCTTTCCGTCGCTGACCACTTTGCCCGCCGGTTCGTGGCACACACACGGCTCTTTCTCCGTTTCGTATATTTTAAGGGTATAAACCTTGCCTGTGGCTTCGTCCTTCATCTCGCTCCAAGCTGCCGGATAAGGCGACAAGCCCCGTACGAAGTCGTACAACGGTTTGAGCGGCCGACCTTGCCAATCCATCCTGCACGTCTCCTTGAAGATTTTGGGAGCCGGGTGCAACGGGCCTTCCACCGCCATCTCTTCTTGCGGTATGGGGCGGATGGTATCTGTCAGTATATGGTCTACCGTCTCCACCACCAACCGGCCGCCGAGTTCCATCAGTTTGTCGTGCACCACGCCCACATTGTCGGTATCCGCAATCGGGATGCGCACTTGTTGGATGACCTCGCCGGTGTCGATTTCATGTTTGAGGAAGAACGTGGTGATGCCCGTTTCCGTTTCGCCGTTGATGACGGCCCAGTTGATGGGGGCGGCCCCACGGTATTGCGGCAACAACGACGCGTGCAGGTTGAATGTGCCCATGGGAGGCATGTTCCACACCACTTCGGGCAACATGCGGAAAGCCACCACGATTTGCAGGTCGGCACGTAGGGAGCGGAGTTCTTCCACAAAGGCTTCGTCTTTCAGCTTGACCGGTTGCAAGACACGCAGGCCGTGTTCCACGGCATACTGTTTCACGGGGCTGGCTTGCAGTACGTCCTGATGACGGCCCATCGGTTTGTCCGGCATGGTGACGACGCCGACCACGTTGTAACCTCCTTCCACCAAGCACTTCAGGCTCTCCACCGCAAACTCCGGCGTGCCCATATATACAATTCTCAAATCTTCTTTCTTTTTCATGTCTTTAGTTTTTAGTCGTCGGATAAGTCGGCCAGGGTCTTACGGTAAAGGGTCAGCACGTGCGACTTGCGGATGAAGCCCATGAACGTACCTTCCGTGTCTACTACCGGGAGAGTCCAAGCCTGAGTCTTGTCGAACGTGAGCAGCACTACGTCCATGGAGTCGTCGATGTTCAGGCGGGCCACCGGCTCTTTCATCAGTTGGCCGATTTGGAAACGGTGATACAATTCCTGCCGGAACATGATGGGGCGGACATCGTCCAGATAGATGATACCCACCAGACGGTGCTGGCGGTCCACCACCGGGAACACGTCGCGGCGCGAAGCCGAGATGGTTTTTACCAATTCGCTCAAATCCATGTCCGGATACAGGTATTCGTCGTATTTCTCGATGACCGAGTCGAGACTCATCAGCGTGAGTATGGCACGGTCTTTATGGTGCGTGAGCAACTGGCCTCTTTTGGCCAAACGCATGGAATAGATGCTGTGGGGCTCGAAAGAAATAATGGTCAGGTAGGCACAGACGGATACGATCATCAGGGGCATGAATAGCTGATAGCCTCCGGTGAGTTCCGCGATAAGGAATATGCCTGTCAGCGGGGCGTGCATGACGCCACTCATCAGTCCCGCCATGCCGATCATGGCAAAATTCCGTTCGGGCAAGTAAATGCCCAGACAACGGTAGAAGTTCCAAAGGCGGGCGAAAATAAAGCCTGAGATACAACCCAAAAACAGGCTGGGGGCGAAAATACCGCCACAACCTCCGCCGCCGTTGGTGGCCGTGGAGGCGAAGACTTTGAAGATAAGCACCAACGCCAGGTAAAGCAACAACAGGTTGCCGTGTCCGTAGAACAACGAACTGTCCATCGCCGTGTCCCAGTCTTTCGCGCTGTTTCCGTTAAGCAGCAGGTTGATAAGGTCGTAGCCTTCTCCGTACAATGAAGGGAAAAGATAGATGAGGATGCTCAGCGTGGCTCCGCCGATGAGGAGCTTGACGTAAGGATTGGAATATTTGCGGAAGATGTCTTCCAGCGAGTTCATCGTGCGGGTGAAATAAAGCGATACCAGTCCGCAGAAGATGCCCAAAAGGATGTAGGCCGGTATTTTGTCTACGGCGAATCCGTTTTGCAGGTGGAATTCAAAAATAGTGTTCGTACCTGATACGGCGAATGTCACTCCGGCGGCCGTCACGCAGGAAATCAGCAAAGGCAGCAAAGCTCCCATCGTGAGGTCTATCATGAGGACTTCGAGGGTGAATACAAGCCCGGCAATCGGGGCTTTGAAGATGCCTGCCACGGCACCCGCCGCTCCACAACCCACCAAAAGCATCAGTGTCTTGCTGTTGATGCGGAACAGGCGTCCGAGATTGGAACCGATGGCCGAACCGGTGAGCACGATAGGGGCTTCTGCTCCTACGGAACCTCCGAACCCGATGGTAATGGCACTGGCGATGACGCTCGACCATGTGTTGTGCGCCTTGATTTTACTCTGTTTGCGTGCGATGGCAAAGAGAATCTTGGTGACACCGTGGCTGATGTCGTCCTTTACGACGTAGCGGACGAACAGTCCCGTCAGGAAAATACCGATGACGGGATACACCAGATAAAGGGCGTTGGAACCGGTGGCGTCGAAACGGTAGGTCAGGAGGTATTGTATCTGATGGATGAGCCACTTCAGGAAGAGACCGGCGAAAGCTGTCAGCACACCGACCACAAAGCTGATCATCAGAATGAATTTCTGTTCGCTGAAGTTCATCCGTCGCCAGATGAACAAGCGTTCGAAAAATGTGAAATTCCTTTTTACCGCGTACATGATTTTTTCTGCTTATTTCCTGATAATGGCTACTTCGCCGTCCGAACCCAGTTTGATGATACTGCTGGGGACGGCTTTCGTTTTTTCCTTCCGGCGGCTTTGTACAATGTAGTCTACCGCATTTTTTATTTCGTCGCTGATGTCGTCGAAACAAGCCGGCGAAGGCTCGCCGCTCACGTTGGCCGAGGTGGACACGACGGCTTTCTGGAAACGGTAACACAACTGGCGGCTGAATTCCTCACGGGTGACGCGGATGCCTACACTGCCGTCTTCGGCCAGCAAGTTGGGTGCCAGGTTCTTGGCCTTGTCGAAAATGATGGTGAGCGGACGGGTGGCATATTCTATCAAGTCCCAAGCCACGTTGGGCACGTCGCTTACGTAACGCTGCAACCGGTGGTCGGAGTCTACCAGGCAAATGAGTGCCTTGCTGTCGTCGCGCTTCTTGATGTCGTACACACGACGGACAGCCTCTTCGTTGGTGGCATCGCAGCCGATTCCCCATATCGTGTCCGTAGGGTAGAGGATGACGCCGCCCCGGCGCATGACCTCTACCGCCTGTCTGATGTCTTCTTCTTTATTCATGTCCGTATGTTCGGTTTAAACTTTAAAATTCACTGGTGAAATGGAATTTGATGTGCTCGAAATCGTTCTGGGCCATCTGAAGCACGTAGTTGCTGTCGGCCAAGAAAACGTCGCGGCCTTCACGGTCCTTGGCCATGAACTGATACTTGCGCTTTTTGAAGGCTTCCAACTGTGCCTCGTCGTCGCTTTCTATCCAGCACGCCTTGTACAGGCTGACGGGTTCCCAGCGACATTTGGCATTATACTCGTTTTCCAGACGGTATTGTATCACTTCAAACTGTAATTGTCCTACCGTACCGATGATTTTCCGTCCGTTGAACTGGTTGACGAAGAGCTGTGCCACGCCCTCGTCCATCAACTGTTCGATACCCTTGTTCAACTGTTTGGTCTTCATGGGGTCGGCATTCTCGATGTATTTGAACATTTCGGGAGAGAAACTCGGCAGTCCGCGGAAATGTATCATCTCTCCTTCGGTCAGTGTGTCGCCGATCTTGAATATGCCGTTGTCCGGCAGTCCCACGATGTCGCCGGGCCAGGCCTCGTCTATCGTGCTTTTCTTTTGTGCCATGAACTGTGTGGGCGAAGAAAAGCGCAGCGTCTTGTTTTGGCGTACATGCAAGTAAGGCGCGTTGCGCACGAACTTACCGGAACATACCTTGCAGAAGGCGATACATGAACGGTGGTTGGGGTCGATGTTGGCTGTGATTTTGAAGATGAAACCACTAAACTTCGGCTCTTCCGGCCTGACCGTGCGCTCTTCGGCCAATGTCGGACGCGGGCTGGGTGCAATCTGCACGAAGCAGTCCAATAGTTCTTTTACACCGAAATTGTTCAGTGCCGACCCGAAGAAGACGGGAGCCACTTCGGCTTCCAAATAGGTATGAACGTCGAACTCGGGATAGACACCGTCCACTAACTCCAAGTCCGTCCGCAGTTTGTCGGCATCGGCCTGGCCAACGTGAGCTTCCAGTGCATCGCTGTGGATGTCCACCTCCACCTTTTCCGTTACCTTTTGCTTGTCGGGGGTGAACAGGTCGAGGCGTTGCTCGTAGATGTTGTACACCCCTTTGAAACGTTGACCCTGATTGATGGGCCATGAGAGAGGGCGCACCTTGATTTGCAACTCCTGTTCCAGTTCGTCCAAAAGGTCGAAGGGGTCTTTTCCCTCACGGTCCATCTTGTTGATGAAGATAATGACCGGCGTTTTGCGCATACGGCAGACCGTCATCAGTTTCCGGGTCTGCGCCTCCACGCCTTTCGCACTGTCCACGACGATGATGGCGCTGTCCACTGCTGTCAGCGTGCGGAACGTATCTTCGGCAAAGTCCTGATGGCCCGGGGTGTCCAGGATATTCACTTTATAATCCCTGTAGTCGAATTCCATGACAGAAGTCGTGACCGAAATACCGCGTTGTTTTTCGATTTCCATCCAGTCGCTGGTGGCCGTTTTCTTGATTTTGTTGTTCTTGACGGCACCGGCCACCTGGATTTGCCCGCCGAAGAGCAATAGTTTTTCGGTGAGGGTGGTCTTTCCGGCGTCCGGATGGGAAATAATGGCAAAAGTCCTTCTTCTTTCTATTTCATTCATACGTTTCGATGCGTCGGTTTAATTCTGTTCTAATTTCTGGATGCACTCGGTCAGCGAGTCTTCCCAATAGGGAATGTCGATGTGATAAGTCTCTTTGATTTTGGTCTTGTCGAGCACGGAATAATGAGGCCGTGCCGCCGGTGCGGGATATTCTTCCGTATGGAGCGGACGTACCTTGCAGGTGGTGATGCCGGCTATGCGGTGGATGGCTTTGGTAAAGTCGTACCATGAGATGGCTCCCTCGTTGCTGAAATGGTAAATTCCGGGAACGAAATCCTGTGTCAGTACGGCAAAGATGGCCACCGCGAGGTCGCGTGCGTAAGTCGGCGTACCGATTTGGTCGAAGATGACCCCGAGACTCTCTTTTTCCCGACCTAACCGCAACATGGTCTTGACGAAATTGTTTCCGAAAGTGGAGTAGAGCCATGCCGTGCGGATGACGACCGATTCGGGGCAGTTCCGCATGACGGCTTCTTCGCCTGCCAGTTTGGTGCGGCCGTATGCCGTAGCCGGGCATGTCGGTTCCTCCTCGCGGTAGGGTATGTGTGCAGTCCCGTCGAACACGTAGTCCGTAGAAACCTGTATCATGCAGCCGCCCCGTTCATGCACGGCCTTGGCCAGATAGCCCGGGGCTGTATGGTTCAGCAAGTCGCAGAACGCTTCGTCGCTTTCCGCTTTGTCTACGGCCGTGTAAGCCGCACAGTTCACGATACAGTCAATTTCGTGCATGCCGACGAATGACTTTACGGCTTTCTCGTCGGTGATGTCCAACTCTTTCACGTCTGTGAAAAAATAATTGAATTCCGGATGACCGGCAGCCAGAAGCTGCATTTCATTGCCCAGTTGGCCGTTGCAGCCTGTTACTAAAATATTTTTCATATCGTTTGTTTCCTTTTGTTCATTCAAATTTCAATTCGCCTGCTTTGTCCTGCTTGTAATAGTCGGACAGCATGGCCAAAAGTTTGGTGATGTCGGCCACGGCCTTGGCGGTCTCGTCGCTTATCGGTTTGTGTTGTAGGCGGAGCAACATCACGCCGTAGAGGGCATCGAAACAGTTTTCCAATTCCGACACGTCCTTTTTGTCTCCCTTGTTGCGGAGTTCTACGATGTAGGGTAAGGCCTTGTAATAAGCAGCCGTGTAGAACGGAAACTTGGAGGACTGCAACAGTTGGTTGTGCAAGTCGGTGAGCCACAGGATGATGTTCCGGTTGATTTGCAGGTGGCCACCCTCCTGTATGCCTTCTTCCTTCATCATGCGGATAAGATGGCTGTACCATTCTTCCATTTCTTTTTCCGTTTCCTCCGTGGCTCTGAATTGTGCCAGATAGTTCTGTTTGAGTTCATCCGGGTCCAAGTGGTGGGCACGGAGAATATCTTCCACCTGCCACATGTAAAGCAGGTATTCGGCAATGTTTTTTTCTTTAAGTTGTTGGGCTATATACATATATTTATAACGATAAACCGGTCAGCGTGACGGCAAACCCCACGATAGAGGCCACAATGACAACCACTCCTATGAGTCTGTTCAGCAAATAGATGCCTTTGACATCGAAACGGCTGCGCACCTTGTCTATGAAATAAGTCAGGACGAACCACCATATCATGGCTCCGACGAGTATGGACAAGTAACCCAGAGATTGCTGTACCACGTGGTCGGGGACGACAAAGGTAAAGCGGGCGAACAACGCCACGAACAGAAAGATGATGAGAGGGTTGGAAAACGTGACCAGAAAACCGGTCACCATATTGTGTATCAGCGTACCTTTACGGGGAGAAGTCGGGCGGATGGATTTCGCCGGATTGCAACGGTAAGTGTACCATCCGAAAAAGAAGAGCATGATACTGCCCGCCATCTGCAGGTAGAACATGTTGTCTTTGTTTTCAATGAAGTCTACCACGAAACTCATTCCGAATCCCGTAATCAAAGCATATATGATGTCGCTGAAAGCTGCTCCGATTCCTGTGACGAAGCCATACCAGCGCCCTTTGTTCAGTGTACGCTGAATGCAAAGCACTCCGACTGGTCCCATAGGAGCGGATGCCACCACGCCGATGAGCAATCCCTTTATGATTAAATCTAATGTACTAACCGGTTCAAACCACATAATAGGTGCAAAATTGGCATTTTTTCATGAGACTATAAAGAAAAGGCCGTTCTTTTTTTATTTTTCGTGAAAAAGAGTTTTTTTCTTTTCGCGGTTACATCTGTTTTTCTTAACTTTGAAAACTGTTATAATTAACTTTTATATATACATTATGGCTATGGAAAATGAACCTTATGTAATAGGGCTTGATTTAGGGGGAACGAACTCAGTTTTCGGTATTGTGGACGCGGAAGGCCGCGTGGTGACTTCGACGTCTATCCGGACGAAAGGACAGTACGATTTGGATGTCTATATGGACAGTGCCTGTGCAGCTTTGGCTCCGATGATAGAACAGGTGGGCGGCATTCAGAATATCAAAGGGATGGGAATCGGTGCGCCTAACGGTAACTATTATACCGGCAATATCGAACTGGCACCCAACCTGCCGTGGAAAGGAATCGTCCCGTTTGCGAAGAAATTCAGTGAACGATTGGGGATTCCCGTGGTTTTGACAAACGATGCCAATGCTGCGGCTATCGGTGAGATGACTTACGGGGTAGCCAAGGGGATGAAGAACTTCATCATGATTACTTTGGGTACGGGCGTGGGCAGCGGTATTGTGGTCAACGGCGAGTTGGTCTACGGTTGCGACGGGTTTGCCGGAGAATTGGGACATGTGATTGTGGATACGACCCCGGAAGCCCGCTTGTGTGGCTGTGGTCGTAAGGGGTGTTTGGAGGCTTATTGTTCGGCCACGGGCGTGGCGCGCACGGCACGCGAGTTTCTCGCCAAACGTACAGACGACACGGAGTTGCGTAAAATCCCGTTGGAGGAGATTACGTCGAAAGACGTATCTATTGCCGCTGAGCACGGTGACCAACTGGCACGCGATGTATATAAGTTTACCGGTGATTTGTTAGGACGCTCTTGTGCCAATTTTACCGCCTTCTGTAGTCCGGAGGCATACGTGTTTTTCGGTGGGCTGACAAAAGCCGGTAATCTGATTATGGACCCGATAAAAGAGGCATACGATGCTAATGTGCAGAACATATTCAAGGGAAAAGCTAAGATGTTGATTTCCCAAATGGATGATGCACAAGCGGCTGTGGTAGGTGCTGCGGCATTGGCTTGGAAAATTTAGTATTAATTAAAAATATGAGATTATGAAGAAAACGTTTGTTTTGTATTTGTAGTCTGAGTCTCAGTTATAGCTTTTGCTGTAATCGGAAAGAGGGAAGTCTGTAAGACATTCCCTGAAATGGATTTAATCTTGGCTAATGTAGAAATGTTAAGTCGGGCTGAAAGTCCTTATGATTGTATATTGGCAAAGGATGAATGTAAATCTGAAATCAGTCGTAAGAACAAATAAACATTCTTAGAATTAAATTGGGACTGTATGGGGCTACCATTGGTGCTACTGTTGATTTAAGTAGTGGTACACAAATCTACAAGCAAAAAAGTTGGTGGCAAAATGGAGTTAGATGCGGGAATGATATTACCTGTAATGATTTCCTAAAAGATCTTGGCTTATGATGAAGCATACATTGTTCTCTCTTTCTATTTTAGTCTTGTGTAACTCTTGCGGTGATAGAAAAGAAGAAGCTAATATACGTGATTTGTCGGAAGTAAATAATACTATATCAACTTGCTCTTTTATAGAGCAAGTTGATTTTATTCCTCTTCATGAAAAAGATTCATTTTTATTGGGGGAAATCAATGCTATACGTAAGTATGACGGTAAATGGTATATTTTGGATAATAAGCAGAAAACAGCGATTGTTGCTTTTGACTCAGTAGGTCAACCTGTTTCTCTATACGATAAGACCGGAAATGGAAAAGGGGAATATGCAGAGATCACAGGTTTTGATGTGTCTCCAGAAACGGGAGATATTTGTATATTATGTGGTCCACCTAAAATTATAATATTAGATAAGGATCTAAAGTTTAAACAAGAAATAAAACTATCTGATTATTATTGGAGAATATGTTGGTATGATGCAGGTTTTTTATTGTATTCGGCTAATAATGCAACAGTAGATTATATTACCTTGGAACAAAAGGCTAGAAAAATATTTCAGGCTGAAAGCGATATGTATAATGTAGCTGGTACGGAACCTGTTTTTATTAGGGATAACGATAATCTGTACTTCCATACGGAACAGTCGGATGCTTTGTATGAAATTAAAGATTTTGAATTTGTCCCAGTTATATCTTTAGATTATCCATTAAAGAAGGAAACAGAGCAAATTTTGCGTAAAAGGTATTATGGAGATTTGAATGTACAAGAACGAATGAAGTATGTAAGGCCTACTGTAAATTGTGTGATAGGCAATGATACGTGCCTTTCTTTTATATATAGTAGAATGCTATATTATATTAATATGCCTTATAAGAATCATTATATTAATTCCGTATTAAAAATTGATTGCGGAAGATCGACTATAAAAACAGGAAATCAACTAATAAGTTGGAAATATATCTCAGAATATGATCCGGAGAGCTATAGTGACAATAGTTTATATAAGGGAATTAAGGTAAATCACCCTGTAATGAATGATAGTTTAAGGCGATCAGGAAATCCAATGTTGATATTATATACTCTAAAAAAGACTTTTGGAGAGTGAAACGTATACTGTTTTATATGGGAAGATAATGTTCAACAAGTAAATTTTTCAAGTCTATATGTATAAAGCCGACCTCAAAATCACTTTTGGGTCGGCATTTTCTATTTGCCATTCGTCCGGCAAACGGTTTTCCGGATAAATGGGTTTTGTCATCTGATTTGGGGACGATAATTCTTGCGGATAGGATAGAGCTCCTCTGCTTTTACTTCAACAACTTGTCCTTCGCGGGCGATAATCAGAGTGGTATGGTTATGTTTTGCACGCTCCACGAGGCGTTTCTGAGCCAGGTATATGCCTTCGTCGATTTTGCGCTGCATTTCATAAACCTCATCCTCGCTCATTATCGTTTTCTTCGGTGTATTGGTCTTTGAATTTTTCATATACGGCTGGTTCAATAATAGTTATACTCTCGTCTTTGCATCCGTAGGCTATTTTGTTGGCCGGACAGGTGCTGTTGTCATACAATGCCCAATAGTCGCATACGGGCATATAGAGGTTGAACAGGTTACTTAGGCCGTTGTCGTAACGACGGTAAATCACATCGAGCGGGATGTTGTGTCCACCTTCGCTTACGCGTTTGGCCACCCGTTTCACGGCCTGTTCCGGACTGCTCAGCGAAAAGAAGAGCAGCGTGACGAAATAGCCTCTTTTCTGTGCCTGTTTGATGAGCTTCACGTAAGACCGTGTAGCCAATGTCGTTTCAAAAGCAAAGGTTTCGCCTTCTTTCAACAGGTGGATGATGCGTTCTATCATCAGGCGTCCCGCCTGGATGGCTACGCCTTCGGGATTGAACGGAGACAGTCCGGCTGCGATTTCGTCGGCGTTGACGAATTCCCGGCAATCCAACATTTCCGGAAGTACGGTAAAGCTGGCTGTCGTTTTTCCGGCTCCGTTACAACCTGCAATGACGTACAAGTTGTGTTTTTGTTCTCCCATTACATTATTTATTTAAATACTGAATGACAAAGATACGATTTGGCGGTGAATCCGGCAATATTTCCGGTTCCTTTTTAAGGGGGCTGAGTGAAAAAGCAGACGGTCAGTCTTTCTTTTTCAGCAAATCGGGACGCAAAGCCTTTGTGCGTTCGAAAGACTGTTGCAGTTCCCATTCCTTAATCTTGGCTTCGTGCCCGGAAAGTAAAATTTCCGGCACGGTCCAGCCTTTATAATCGGCCGGACGGGTATATACGGGAGCTGCCAGCAGGTTGTCCTGGAACGAGTCGGAGAGGGCGCTTTGTTCGTCGCCGATGACACCGGGTACGATACGTACGATGGCATCTGTCATGACAGCGGCTGCCAGTTCTCCGCCCGTCAGTACGTAATCTCCTATACTGACTTCTTTCGTGATGAGGTGTTCACGGATGCGGTAGTCTATACCTTTATAATGTCCGCACAGGATGATGAGGTTTTCACAAAGGGAAAGCGTGTTGGCCATCGGTTGGTCGAACTGTTCGCCGTCCGGTGTGGTGAAAATCACTTCGTCGTAGTCCCGTTCCGCCTTCAAGGCCGAGATGCAGCGGTCTATCGGTTCGCACTGCATCACCATGCCCGCAAAGCCGCCGAAAGGATAGTCGTCCACCCGGCGGTACTTATTCGTGGCATAGTCGCGCAAGTTGTGCAAATGGATTTCCACCAAGCCTTTCTTTTGGGCACGTCCTAATATGCTTTCACGCACAAAGCCTTCGAGCAATTCCGGCAAAACGGTAATGATGTCTATTCTCATGGGAATCTGTTTTCTTATAATCTACTGCAAAAGTAGTGATTTTGCGCCGGATTTCATGGCATGTGGCGGCTGATTACTAAAAATAGAAGTTAAAAAGGAAATTTTGGGAACAGAAAACGTTCCGTAGATTTGCTTTTCTAAACCTTTAGATATACATTTGCCATATCAATAACTAAAGTATTAGAAATAATGGGAAAGCAGGGTACACTGACAAAAGCTGAGATGCAAGTCATGAACATCCTTTGGAGTCTGCCTTCGATGAAGGGTACCATTTCGGATGTGCTTGAGGGGTACGGCGAGAAGAAACCGGCCTATACTACCGTAGCCACGTTCATGAAGATTTTGTTGAACAAGGGATACGTGGGATTTGAGAAGCTGAAAGGAACGAAAACCCAGTGTTATTATCCTTTGATTACGAAACAGGAATATACGCGGAAAGTGCTGGACGGGGTGAAGGAGGACTTGTTCGGCGGTTCGTTTTCCTCTTTGGTTCGTTTTTTTGTCAAAGAGGAACGTATCTCGGAAGAAGAATTGAAAGAAATGCTTGAGATGGTGGAACGGCAGGGGGATGAGCCCCGGCGCGCGTAGCCCGCAGTCCACAGGGCATGGTGGTGGAACAGTTTAAAATATAGGATATGGGAACATTCTTGGTTTATATCATCAAATCGGCTTTGTGCCTGACATTGCTTTATCTGCCTTATACCTTATTATTACGTAAGGAAAGGCTGCATCGCTTGAACCGTATGGCCCTGTTGGCCATACTTGCGGCTTCGTTCCTTTTCCCGCTTTCGCAGGAGGAGTGGTTTGGCGGAATGTGGCATTCGTGGCAGTCTGCCGCACCGGAAGGGGCGTATGCCGGATTGATAGACCGGCTTGGGCGGACGGAGCTTTTCATGCCGGAGGTCGTCATCATGCCGGATGCGGATGTTCCTGTTTGGCCTTTGGTGTGTGTCTGTCTTTATTTCGCAGGTCTGGCGGTGTCGTTGTCCGTCCGTATGTACCAGTTCTTCCGTATGCGTCGGGCGATATCTCGCGGTTGTCTTTGGCGCGAGAGCTTTTCAGACGGTATTACGCTCTACTGTCATGCCCGTCCCATGCCGCCTTTCAGTTGGATGCACAGCGTCGTGATGTGGGAAGGAGACTTGGAGGGCGATGCCGGCGAAGCCATTCTCATGCACGAAAAGGCCCATGTGCTGTACGGCCATTCCTACGATACGCTGCTGATGTTGGCTGTGGAGGCCGTACAGTGGTTCAATCCAGTGGTTTGGATGATGGAGATGGACTTGCGCTGCATTCATGAGTATCAGGCCGACGAGTACGTACTGAACCATGGAGTCAACGCGAAGAACTATCAGTTATATCTAATAAAAAAGGCCGTTGGCAGCCGACTGCAATCTTTTGCCAACGGTCTGAATCAAAGCACACTTAAAAAACGTATTGCTATGATGTGTAACAAAAAATCAACGAAATGGGCAGTTTTGAAGTACATGTACCTGCTGCCCGTGGGGGCTTTTGCCACAGTGGCATTCGCCCGTCCGGAGATCGTAA
>PPYF01424595.1_pt1 | contig 63940 bp, 51 predicted proteins | sample 1559871 | NCBI WGS metagenome assembly PPYF01 (sample SAMN08240021, study PRJNA423297) | Human gut metagenome, whole genome shotgun sequencing project. | reverse complement strand
GGTACATACGATGGGAAAAATTGCCATCGCATTAATTACTCTAATTTTTAACTAAGGAATCAAATACTGATTCGCATTATTTACTATTCACTATTTATCAGTTACGGGCAAGCAGGGATTTGGCATTGCTAAGGGCAGCTTCGGTCAGAGTGGCACCACTAAGCATGTGAGCTATTTCCTCTACCCGTTCTTCGTCAGTGAGACGGCGGATATGGCTGTTGGTTTCCGTATCGCTATCTTTCTTGTATACCTTATAATGAGCACGCCCACGGGCAGCAATCTGCGGCAGGTGGGTGATACTGATTACCTGACGGTTGCGGTCGCCCATCTCCTGCATCATGTCCGCCATACGGTCGGCTATTTCACCGGAGACTCCGGTATCTATTTCATCAAATACGATAGTCGGCAGCTTGACGGCTCCGGCAATCATCGCCTTGATAGAAAGCATGACACGGGCGATTTCACCTCCTGAAGCTACAGAAGAGATATTCTGCAAGGTGCCGTTCTTATTGGCGGAAAACAGGAAGTTGACTGTATCTTCTCCTTGCAATCCCGGCTCTTTCTTCAGTCCCATTTCTATCTGGAAACGAACATTCGGCATTCCTAATGGAATCAACCGGGCAGCCAGCTGTTTTTCTACTTCACGAGCAGCTTTCGTACGGGCTTTGGTCAGCACTTCTGCCTGTTGTTTCACTTGTTTATATTGTTCCTCTTTGCGAGCAGTCAGTTCGGCGATACGCTCATCATAGGAAGTGATGTCCGACAATTTGCTGCGGTATTCATCCGTTAGCGCTATCAATTCATCAAGGGTTTGTACCCGATGTTTCTGCTGTAAGGAATAAATCAGATTCAACCGTTCATTCACTTCGTCCAGACGGACTGGATTGAATTCAACGGAGTCACTTTGTAAAGAGACTTCGTGCGAAATATCTTTCAGTTCGATATAAGCGCTCTCCATACGTTCGGTAAGTTCCTTGGCCGGCTGATATACTCTTTGCAGATTATTCAGTGTATTCAGACTGTCTTTCAGATAAGAAAGCAAGCCACCTTCATCCGAAGCAAACGACTGCTCCACCCGGTAAAGTCCGGCTTTTATCTCTTCTGCATGACTTAATGTTTCAGCTTCCTGCTCCAGTTCTTCCTGTTCGCCTTCCACCAAACAGGCTTCTTCGAGCTGTTCGAGTTGGAAGCGGATATAATCTTCATCGGAGCGACTGTTCTCTGCCAGTGACACTAATTCAGCGAGTTCGCGATCTGTCTGTTTCCATTCGTTATAACACAGATGATATTTCGCCAATGCAGCGTCATTATGCGCCAGAATATCAAGCACATTCAACTGAAATCCTTCTTTATTAAGCAGCAGATTCTGATGTTGCGAATGTACATCTATCAGCTGTTCGCCCAGCTCTTTCACTTGTGCCAACGAAGCAGGAGTATCGTTGATGAATGCCCGGCTCTTACCGGAAGACTGCACTTCACGACGCAAAATGCACTCTTCATCATATTCCAACTCGTTTTCTTCGAAAAACGGACGCATACCATAGGCAGATATATCGAAACGTGCCTCTATGATACATTTGGAAGCTCCGTGGCGAATCGCTTTCACATCGGCACGCTGTCCTAACAGGAGTCCGATAGCTCCCAGAATAATTGATTTTCCGGCTCCCGTTTCACCTGTTATAACGGAAAAGCCTGTTTCAAAACTGATATCCAGTTTTTCTATCAATGCGTAATTCTGAATGTATAGTGAACGTAACACCTTCTATTTTAATTAAAGATTAAAAATTAAAAACCGGGAGACAGGGTGGCTACCAGACGGTCGATGATGTCTTGGGCTACTTCCGTCTTCGGCTTCAGAGGATAGTCTGTACGACCTTTCCTGTCGATGATACTTATTTTATTAGTATCATGACGAAAACCGGCTCCAGCATCATTCAACGAATTGAGCACAATAAAGTCGAAGTTTTTGCGTTCGAGCTTTCCTTCGGCATTCTGCTGCTCATTATTGGTTTCGAGGGCAAAGCCAACCAATAACTGATTTTTCCCTTTCAGTGCTCCTAAATTGGCAGCGATGTCTTGTGTTGCCTGAAGATGGAGGGTTAGTTCCTCTTCTTTCTCCCGCTTAATCTTCTTGTCGGCCACTGTTTCCGGACGGTAGTCGGCTACTGCCGCACAAAGAATACCTGCATCAGCATCTGGAAAATAGATCTGTGAAGCCGCATACATTTCTTCTGCTGATTCCACATCTACACGCCGGATACGGGAATGTTTCGTTTTGAGCTGCACAGGACCTGTTATCAATGTCACCTGCGCTCCGCGACGGGCACATTCTTCTGCCAACGCAAATCCCATCTTTCCGGAAGAATAATTGCCTATGAAACGCACCGGGTCAATTTTTTCGTAAGTAGGTCCAGCTGTAATCATCACTTTCTTTCCGGATAGTTCATCACTCGAAGCGAAGAATTCATCCAATACCCGGATGATGTTTTCCGGCTCTTCCATACGTCCCTTTCCTACCAAGTGGCTGGCTAATTCTCCTGTTCCCGGCTCGATAATGTGATTACCGTAAGAACGCAGGATATCCAGATTTTTCTGGGTGGCAGGATGGGCAAACATATCGAGATCCATTGCCGGAGCAACAAACACGGGAGCTTTTGCCGAAAGATAAGTTGTTATGAGCATATTGTCGGCTATTCCATTGGCCATTTTACCGATAGTAGAGGCAGTGGCAGGTGCAATCAATACAGCATCCGCCCACAATCCGAGATCGACGTGGCTATTCCACGTTCCGTCACGCTGGGCAAAAAACTCACTGATGACCGGTTTGCTGGTCAAAGCCGAAAGAGTGATGGGAGTAATAAATTCTTTTCCCGCCGGAGTAATTACGACTTGCACTTCCGCTCCCTGTTTTATCAGTCCGCGAATGATATAGCACGCCTTGTACGCGGCAATACTGCCGGTAATTCCAAGAATTATTTTTTTTCCTTTTAGCATTATTTTGTAATCAAATTACTCATTTCACGCAAACGGATTTTTGTCAATGCCGCCTTAGTGTTCAACGTGAAATCACTATTCAAAATCCAACTGTAATATCCGGGATCTTTCTTCAAAACCTCGGCTACAGACATTCCTTTATATTTTCCGAAGTTGAACACTTCCACCCCATTATCATCGTACACCATGCGTCCGGCAAAGTCTACATTCTTGCTGAAACTTGAATAATCTGCCAGGAACGCAATATCATTCTGAAGATCGGAGTAACGGTCGAGTTGTGCTTTCAGCACTTCGTAAGTGGCCCGTGTATCTGCTTCGGCAGTGTGTGCATCTTCCAGATTTTTGTCGCAATAGAATTTGTACGCAGCAGACAGGGTGCGTTGTTCCATTTTGTGGAAGATCACCTGCACGTCTACAAATTTGCGTTTCGTCATATCAATGTCCACTCCGGCGCGAAGGAACTCTTCGGCAAGGACAGGAATATCAAAACGATTGGAATTAAATCCTGCCAAATCGCAACCTTCAATGTCCCTGGCTATGTTCTTCGCCACTTCTTTGAAAGTAGGGCAATCGACTACATCGGCATCATAAATACCATGTATAGCAGAAGATGCTTCCGGGATATGCATTTCAGGGTTGATACGTAATGTTTTTGCTTCTTCATTTCCATTCGGATATACTTTCAGATAGCAGATTTCAACAATTCGGTCTGTGTTGATATTGGTTCCAGTTGTTTCTAAATCAAAAAAAACAATGGGATTTTTCAGGTTTAATTTCATTTCTAATTATTTTTTCCACCACAGAGTAACACAGAGTTCCACAGAGTGTTTTATGTATTTATTGCTCTGTAGAACTCTGTGTTATTTTGCGGTGATTACTATTAATCATTTAGCATCATCGGCATCAGCAGCATCAGCAGGTCTTCGTTTTCTTCCTGCTCTACCGGGATGATTACTCCGGCACGTGAAGGATCTGCGAGTTCGATGACTACTTCGTCTGCTGAAATATTGTTCAGGATATCGATGAGGAATGTCGATTTGAAACCGATGCTCATTGCTGCACCTGCATACTGGCAAACTTGTGTTTCTTCGGCAGAAGTAGAGAAGTCAATATCTTGTGCGGAAATCACAATCTGGTTTTCCTGCATACGGAGTTTAATCAAACTGCTTGCCTGCGACGAGAAAATAGACACACGACGCAAAGCTCCTACCAACTGTTGACGGTCTACGGTCACTTTGTGCGGGTTGTTCTGCGGAATTACCGAGTTGTAGTTCGGGTAACGTCCTTCAATCAGGCGGCAAACCATCCGGTAGCTTTCGAGCATGAATACAGCATTGCGTTCATCGAATTCGATCGTCACTGTGCCTTGTTCTTTCGGCAAAAGATTCTTAAGCAAAGTAGCCGGTTTCTTTGGAAGGATAAAGGCTGCACGCTCGTTACCTTTGGCTGCCAATGTCTTGCAACGTACCAGTTTATGACCGTCTGAAGCAACCATTGTGATGTCTTCTGTGGTAATATCGAAATAAATACCGTTCATCACCGGACGAAGTTCGTCATCGGCAGTAGCAAACACCGAACGGTTGATACCTCCCAGAAGTACACTTGCCTCCATTTCTACACGGACTGCATTATCACCCAGTGTAGCCGATTGCGGGAATTCATCCGCATTCTGCCCCATCAGGCTGTATTTTCCGTTCTGGTACTGCACTGTTATTTCATAATTATCCGGATTGATTTCAAATGTAAGTGGTTGTTCCGGGATTTCTTTCAGTGCATCAAGCAATGTTTTCGCTACTACGGCAAAACGCCCGTTCGTATCGCTTTCATTCACTTCTACGGTAGTCACCATCGTTGTTTCACTGTCGGATACAGTCACAGACAATGTTCCGTCTTCCAATTCGAAGAGGAAACAATCGAGAATTGGCAGCGCATTTTTTGAATTAATCACACGGCTGATGGCCTGTAAATGGCTGGAAAGAGCAGTACTTGAAACGATAAATTTCATATATTTTCGTGTATTTAAGTTTTAAATGTTCTATCGCACAAAGTTACGAAAAAAGATTTGGGCTGCCCAATAAAACAAAAGAAAAAAACAGGCATTGTGTGAGGGATATTACTAAAAAATTGTAACTTCGCCCCAGAATTTAAAATTATCGCAATGGAATTTACAGGAAAAATCATCGCTATCCTCCAGCCCAAAGGAGGAGTTTCAAAAGCTACCGGCAACGAGTGGAAAGCGCAAGAGTTTGTTATCGAAAGTCACGACCAATATCCACGCAAAATGTGCTTCGAAGTATTTGGGGCAGATAAAATAGATCAGTTCAACATTCAAATGGGCGAAGAACTGACTGTTTCATTCGACATCGATTCTAACCAATGGCAAGACCGCTGGTTCAACAGAATCCGTGCATGGAAAGTAGAACGTGTCAGCGCAGGTGCCCCAATGGCTACAGGCGGTTCCGTTCCTCCCGCAGCTCCGTCGGCAATGCCGGAATTTACTCCGGGCGACGCAAAAGACGATCTGCCATTCTAAACCGAAAGTCATTCGTCGAACGAATAAGCATAAAAAAACTCCCGATAGAATTTAATTCTGTCGGGAGTTTTTTTTATAGAATGATTGTATATAAACCACGATTTTTATTCTGATTTATATTTCAAAACAATATTGGGATATACTACTCCATCGGTACAGGCAAACTGGACAAAGAGTGTAAAATTACGGAAAAAGTCTGCATTGCGCAGGAAGAAATCCGGTACGAAACGGACGTGATTTTCCGATTGCCGGAACACGTGATCGAAATCCGCCATCAGCATAAAATGATATGAATCAGACAGGTGATCCATACCCGTCTGATAAGCCATTGCCCCATTAAGCACTTCCCCTTTATCCAGTTGGCGAATATAATGCGACAGGCTATCCTCATCCGGAGCGAGTAACAAACGTCCGCCATAAAATGCTGCATACACATCCAAAGTCGGTTCAACAAAACTGGTCAGTTGTTTAAACAATGTTGTTTGAGGCAACCGATAGACCAAGTATGCCTTATTTACAGTATAACAAAAAGTAATACGGGGAGTTTTTCTTCCTTCATCTGCCGGAGCAGTATTGACAAAGGCACGAAGCATCCTTTCAGCTTCCGTCACATCTGCCACAGACAGGCTCAAGACTGCCGCTGCATCCTGCAACGTATCTTCACGCTGGAAGAGACAGGCAACCAGGTCTTGCCCGGCATTTTCCATCAGATAGCGGGAAAATTCCTTATCTCTATTCTGCACTTCACTCGTGCGGACTGCCCCGTTCTGCTCCTGCGCATTTCCATAAGAAAGTAAAGACGCCCAGTCCGTAATCCCCTGTCTGCTAAAATAGAAAGCAGTGGAGGGCAGTGCTTCACCCGGGAAGCCTTTGACTGATTGCTGCTGGCGAAGTTGTTTTATAAATGCAAAGCAAGTATCTGCATCATGAGTAATGCCGGAGAAATAGATAAAATCATCTTTCATCTTCATGTCAAATTCCGTCCATCCCATCATCCCTTTCATACGGGTATAGATTGTGGCGGCCGCTACACTTTTTTTCGGAGCACGCACTCCTGTAAAGGTCGGATCATCCGCCAATGATTTGTCACTCTTATATGCATCAATAACGTTTTCAATCAGTTTTTTCTGAAAACTTAACGCCATAAAATCAGACGTCAGATAGCAGGCTAGAAAATCACCATCTGCCATCGGGTAAATGATTATTTCCTCTCCTTTGTAAACAAACGTTTTCGGTGGATAAAGCGAAGATATATATTTACGCACAAACCTGTTCACCAATTCCTTATCCCCATTTCCCAATCTGCAATAAAGTACCTGGTTCCGTTCGTTATCCGGTTCGTGGAAACTAATCAGCATCTGATTCATTTGCCGACTCAAGCCATGGGGAGTATCTTCCGAGAGGGCATAAAGGCTTTGTTTCAGATAAGAAAAAAGTTTGGATACATAAAGATATTGCTGATTTTTACTACAAGTCAGATCATCGACCTCCGCTACAAACTCGAGCACATCATCGGTAACAAATACGGCTGAAGTGGTGGATGGAACCAGTTCATAAAGATCAAAATCTTTCTGCCCTTCGGCCGCCGACAGTCTAAAAAAAGAGTACAATGCGAAACCTGAGCACAAAAGTACAACAGAAGACGTGATCGCTATTTTCACTATCGTACGAAGTTTCATAATATTCGCTGTTTATCGGCTAGGTGCAAAAATAATAATTTCTACAAAGAAAACAAAACTTTTGCTAAAAATTTCACCGATAATCAAAGATAGATATCCAATCCGTCGAATGCCAGGTGAATATTTTCCGGAAGGCTCTTTTCAACCTCCGCATGCAAGCCCATATCATGACTCATGTGTATAAAGTACGTCTTCTTTGCCTGAATGCGCTGCGCCACTGCCAATGCTTCTTCCAAATTCTGATGAGTAGGATGCGTGGCAATCCGAAGTGCATTCACTACCAAAACATCTATTCCCGCCAATTGTTCATAGGATTCTTCGGGCATGGTCAGCATATCAGTGATATAACCTAATTGCCCGATACGATATCCCAGAATAGGCAATCGGCCATGCATCACACGTAAAGGAAGCACCTCCGTGTGGTTAACTGAAAAAGCCTGTCCCACCGAGATTTCCTGCAAAGGAATGTCGGGAACTCCCGGATAACGATGGTCAACAAAACAATAGGGCATACGCAAGCGCAAGCCTTGTGCCACATAATTTTCCGCATAAATAGGCACTGAACCAAACCGGCAAAACGGACGCAAATCGTCCAACCCACCCACATGGTCATAATGTTCATGCGTAATGAGCACACCATCTATCTTCTCAAAAGGAAGACGCAATACCTGTGTCCGGAAATCCGGACCGCAATCTATCAAAATTCGCGCATCATCTGTCTCAACAATAGCAGATGCACGCAATCGGTTATCTTTCGGATCGGTAGAAGTACAAACCGGACATGTACAGCCGATTTGGGGTACTCCCGTCGATGTTCCACTTCCAATGATTCTTACTTTCACTTGTTACTTCTCAATTTATTAAGTTAACTTCCGGGTGGATATCAATGCCGAACTTCTCATGAACAGAGGCTCGGACTGCATCTGAAAGCGCAAGAATATCGCTACCTTTTGCTCCACCAAGATTCACTAACACCAGCGCTTGTTTATCATGTACGGCAGCCGGACCTAAGGCCTTACCTTTCCAGCCGCATTGGTCGATCATCCATCCTGCCGGAATTTTCACCCGATCTTCTGCCAGCTCATAGTAAGGTATCCGGGGATATTCCTGCTGCAGGGCTTCCAGTTTTTCTTTCGGCACAATGGGATTCATAAAGAAGCTGCCGGCATTTCCCATTACCTTCGGGTCGGGCAACTTGCTCTCACGAATATCAATTATCACTTTCCGTACAACAGAAAGCGTCAATGCCGGATATTTTTCAAGCTCCTGACGAATGGTTCCATAATCTAACGTATAATGTTCTTTTTTACTAAGTCGGAAACGGACATAGGTGACAAAAGCCGACTTGTTTTCCGGGCGTTTAAAGATACTGTTGCGGTAGGTATATCCACACTCTTCCACCGAATAAACGCGTTCTTCAGCTTGAATGTTCACCGTTTCCACAGCTGTTATCAGATCTTTCACTTCAACGCCATAAGCTCCGATGTTCTGTACCGCGCTCGCTCCGACCTCACCGGGGATGAGCGACAGGTTCTCCGTTCCATACCATCCATGTTCTACGCAATATGCAACGAAGTCATCCCATACTACTCCCGCTCCCACTCGTACCGACACAGAGTGTTCATCTTCCTCCGTCACTTCGATTCCTTCAATGCGGGAATGGAGTATCAACCCGTCGTAATCTTTGGTAAACAGCAGGTTACTGCCGCCACCAATATGCAAAAAAGGTGTCACAATGGCACCTTGCACAATCAGCTTCTTCAGTTCTTCAACCGAAGAATATTCTAAAAAACGAGCGGCACTGACATCGATGCCGAATGTATTGTAGGGCAAAAGAGAATACATATATTTTTAGTTATAAGTTATACTGTTATAGTGCATCTTAACCTGTATCAGATACTTGTATCTTCAAACTTATACAATTCCCATTCTCCGGCTTTCCGGCGGAAATAAAGGATATTGGAAAAACCATTTCCGATACCTTTCAACGCCAGGATTTTCGTGGGCGAATCATCGTCATTCCGCTGTCCGTAATTAATATTAGAAAGGCGGTCGACAGGAAGTACCGGTTTGAAGGCGAACCACTGATTAAGATCGAGGGTTGTCTCCAAAATGGAGAAATCATCGTCCGGATCACTGGTTACAAAAGCCAACGGCTCCCGCACACGCTGACTCTGAAAAAGACTATCCGTTGCAAAATGTCCGAAAAACTCAACAAAGTTTTCATTATCACTTTGTTCAATGGGCCGCAGGTTGATTGCCTCCAGTATCCATGCACCTTTGATACGTTCAAAATAGTATCTTTTCACCATTCGTGTTTTCACGAACATCCACTCTACCTGCACAGAAGTGAGGGAGGTATCTCCTACTAGATCCATGTCTTCTTCTCTATCAAACAGCAGTGTATAATAATGCTGCTTGGTAAACAAGTCGTCATGCTTCCAGTTGCGTTCCTCGATGTTTGACTTCTTATCTCCATTGTAGTAGGGCAATGGAAATTTCACACGCTGACGCTGTAACACATCATCGGAAGCAAAATTGTAAATAAAATCATCGAAAGATTCATCCGCCTGTATAGGCTGCGGATCTTCCGGCGATTTATCATGGTGGCTAGAATCGGCTATCTGCCGGACTGAATCCACCTCTTTAGTAATAGATGCGAAGGGGTCAATATTTGTTTTCTTGTTTCCACAAGAGCTCAATATACCGAGCAGTATGACCCCTGCAATTAGTTTTTTCATTATTTCAGTTTCTCTCTTAACTTTTCAAGCATATCCACCGTCATGCTTTCCAAATTGTAGGCCGGCTTCCATCCCCACTCTTCACGAGCACAAGTATCATCCAGACTATCGGGCCAGCTATCGGCTATGCGCTGCTTCAAAGGATCTATATCATAAATCATCTCAAACTGCGGCACATGCTTCTTGATAGCTTGATATATCGTTTCCGGATCGAAACTCATGGAAGCGATATTGAAAGCATTGCGATGTATCAATCTTGCCGGATCGGCTTCCATCAGTGTGATTGCTGCATTCAGCGCATCCGGCATGTACATCATATCCATTAAAGTGCCTTGCTTAATGGGGCACACAAACTTTTCTCCTTTCACTGCCGAGTAGTAAATATCGACAGCATAATCGGTCGTACCTCCTCCCGGAGGGGTCACATTCGAAATAATGCCCGGAAAACGGACAGCACGGGTATCGACACCGTATTTATTAAAATAGTAATCACTCAACAACTCTGTCGTTACTTTAGTGACTCCATACATGGTACGGGGACGTTGAATGGTGTCCTGCGGTGTTTTCGTGTGAGGCGTACTAGCGCCAAACGAACCGATAGAACTCGGAGTAAACACCGCGCACCCTTGTTCACGTGCCACTTCCAGCACATTCCACAATCCATCGATGCCTATTTTCCAAGCCAGCTTGGGTTTCGACTCGGCAACTACAGACAACAGAGCAGCCAAGTTATAAATCGTATCGATATGATACTCTTTTACTACAGATGCAATCGCCTCGCCGTCCGTTACATCAGCAATAGCCGACGGTCCCGACTCCTTTAATTCCCCTTTAGGTTCTGCACCCGGAATATAACCAGCTACTACATTTGCATTTCCGTAACGTTTACGTAGCTCCATCGTTAGCTCCGACCCTATCTGTCCGGTAGCTCCAATAATCAAAATGTGTTCCATTTTTTCTTCTGACTTAGAATATCAAGCTTAAATAGTGCGCAAAGTAAGCACTTTTTTTTCAGATTTTAATCAAAAAGACATTGTTATTCCAAGAAAAATTGTGTCCTTTGCAATATAACTTAATCACCCAAACACTATGTACGGTAAAATGCAAGAATATCTCCGCCAAACATTGGCTGAAATCAAGGAAGCCGGACTTTATAAAGAAGAACGACTGATTGAAAGTGCGCAGCAAGCTGCCATCACTGTAAAAGGTAAGGAAGTATTAAACTTCTGCGCAAACAACTATCTAGGATTGTCCAATCATCCCCGATTAATCAAGGCTTCGCAGGAAATGATGAACAACCGTGGATACGGAATGTCTTCCGTCCGTTTCATTTGTGGAACACAAGATATACACAAAGAACTGGAAGCTGCCATCTCGGACTATTTCCAGACTGAAGACACGATTCTGTATGCTGCCTGCTTTGACGCTAACGGCGGTGTATTCGAACCACTTTTCTCTGAAGAGGATGCCATTATCTCGGACTCGCTAAACCATGCTTCTATCATTGACGGGGTACGTCTTTGCAAAGCAAAACGTTACCGTTATGCCAATGCTGACATGAAAGACTTGGAAAGATGTCTGCAAGAAGCGCAGGCACAACGTTTCCGTATTGTTGTTACGGACGGTGTGTTCTCAATGGATGGCAACGTAGCTCCGATGGATCAGATTTGTGATCTTGCCGAGAAATACGATGCGTTGGTAATGGTGGATGAATCCCACTCTGCCGGTGTGGTAGGTACCACTGGTCATGGCGTAAGCGAGTTGTATAAGACTCACGGACGTGTAGATATTTATACCGGAACGTTGGGTAAGGCTTTCGGCGGTGCACTGGGAGGATTTACCACCGGTCGTAAAGAGATTATCGATTTGCTCCGTCAACGTAGTCGCCCGTATTTGTTCTCCAACTCATTGGCTCCGGGTATCATCGGTGCAAGTCTTGAAGTTTTCAAGATGCTGAAAGAGAGCAATGCACTGCATGACAAGTTGGTTGAAAATGTAAACTACTTCCGCGATAAGATGACGGCTGCCGGATTTGATATTAAACCGACACAAAGTGCTATCTGTGCTGTTATGCTGTATGATGCGAAGTTATCCCAGATTTACGCTGCACGCATGCAGGAAGAAGGAATCTATGTGACAGGTTTCTACTATCCGGTAGTGCCGAAAGATCAGGCCCGCATCCGTGTACAGATTTCTGCAGGACACGAAAAAGCACATCTTGACAAGTGTATCGCTGCCTTTATCAAGGTAGGTAAAGAACTCAACGTATTGAAAGCGGAATAACTCCGAAGCAAGGTTTCCTTGCGGAATCTATATTTTAGGCGCGGATTACACGGATCACACAGATTTCACGTATCTTACACAGTTGCTTTATAACAAGCTTCATTCTAAAAAACGTATAATACGTGAAATCTATGTAATCTGCACCTAAATTCTCTTTTATAAAATGAATTTTGAACCGCTACTTGACTACAAAAAATAGATTATGGAAGAACTGACCCTCACTACTCCTGCCCTACTTTTCTCGGCAGTTTCATTGATTTTGTTGGCTTACACCAACCGTTTCTTATCGTATGCCCAACTTGTGCGCCAACTGCGTGACCGCTACGTGGAGAACCCTTCGGATATCACTGAAGCTCAAATCGAGAATTTACGGAAACGGTTGAACCTGACCCGTACAATGCAAGGACTGGGTATTGCAAGTCTTTTTCTTTGCGTAGTCAGTATGTTTCTTATTTATATCGGACTGCAATTATTTTCTGCTTACGTATTCGGACTGGCACTGATTCTGTTGATAGCCTCTCTAGGCGTATCTTTCCGCGAAATACAGATTTCCACCCGTTCACTGGAGATTTACTTGGGAACGATGGAGAAAGGGAAAAACAAAAAATAACACGGTTGACAATCCCTCCTATTAAGTTTTATCAAGACACTACCCGGCAAGGAAGGATGACCGTAAAGCGACTTCCCTTGCCTACTTCGGATTTGAGTTCAATCCTTCCACCCAGTTTTTCTATAATTACCTGACAAATAGAAAGCCCCAATCCTGCTCCCTGTGAAAATTCGTTCTGTTTGTAGAAACGGCTGAAAATCATCCGTTGTTCTTCGCGTGGAATACCCTTTCCGGTATCTTCTACATAAATCCGCACGTTACCTTCATCCGGCAGATAAATATACCCTAATTTGATATACCCGGTTTCCGTAAACTTACTGGCGTTATTCAAGAAGTTTGTTAGAACTTGTATCAAACGCTCTCTATCCACATTAATCTCCAAAGGTATATTATCCACTTCTTTCAGGAATTCCAGACGTGGAGCAATCAATACCTGGTGAGTCATATAAATGTCATCAATCAGCTCTCTCACCCTACATTTCTTGAATGAGAAAGACATATAGCCTGATTCGATACGGGAAAGCTCCAGAATATCGTTAATCAGTTTGAGCAGCAACTCGCTGTTCTTGTTAATGGTACCGATGTATTCTTCGCGTTCTACGGAACTCAACCCATCTTCCAATGCCAGAATATTGGCAAAACCAACAATCGAATTAAGCGGAGTACGTATCTCATGGCTCATATTTGCCAGGAAGGATTGTTTCAATTCTGCCTTTTCAGCGAGCAAGCGCGCAGCTTCCAGTTCCTCTTCACGATCCTTTATATCTTGTATGTTGAGCAGCAAACCTGCTGTTTTATATTCGCCACCCGGTAGCTGTTTAGTAGTATAACGGAACTCCCACCACTGATATCCTTTACCGTCGAAGTTACAAAGCTCCCATACTACTTTCTCTTGGGCTGTTTTCAGATTTTGCCAGTTGAACTTTACTCCTTCCCAATGATCGGGATGAATAAAGCTCATGAATTCCTTAAACGAAAGTTGTCTAGGATTCAGCCCTTGCGACGACCAGAATGCATCTTCAAAAACAAAACAACCGTTATCCAATCTCCAAGCATACGTCATTCCACCCTCAATAGCTAATGACAATGTTTCTTTTTCATCAGCCAATGCTATAAGCGCCTGTTTTTTTCTCGTCTGTTCCCGAAGGTATAACCACCAAAGCGAAGCAAAAAGAAATGTCAGGAAAAGAATTAGTGAAGCGACTAAAGTTCCCCAAAGAAATGGATACTTGTCTCTGAACGGAATATTAATAATGCTATATTTTGCAGGAATACTTTCCTTGCCCAATCCAATTTGTTTCATTGTATTCCAGTCTACGACATACTCTTTCCGACTTTCAACAATGGGTATATCCGAGGGGCTTGTACCATGTAATATGCGAACGGCAGTTTTCACTTCTTCTTCTACCTGAATAGGTAGCGAAGTGATGTATCCACCCAACAACTTCTCACCAAACCCAAAGGCTTCATTAATGGCTGTCAGACTGGGACTACCGCAGATGCTTCCAATATTAATAGTGGTGTAATCACGTTTCAACTGAATATAACATTGGTCGCGGTAGCTCCTGTTTAAAACCCACATAAAAGTGGCATCCGAATGATTTCTGGCATTACGCAAAGGAATAGCCATGAAGCGGGTATAACCTTCTTCCTGCACCAAACGTATCTGTTCTTCCGGAGAAAGTTCAGGATTATCTATGAATCCGGTCACTTTATATCCTTTAAACTGCTCCTTTGCATCTCTTCTGATTTGTTTGTCGATATAGGTAGTGTCGAGCATGGTAAACAAACGGACGTGCTCACCGAAGAGCTCTTTTGCCACACTGATATTCTCATTAAAGGCTATCTTGTCATGAAAACCTGTCACGTTGGGATGATGTTTCAACAATCCCCAATTCGGATAATTGACACCACCAAAAACCACAGGCACTTCTTTCGCCAACTGAATTCCACATTTCATCAATGAATAAGTGGCCTGGTCTTCATTCACCAGAATCACTTCCGGCCGCCAGTCTCTCGAAACGGAATCAACCAGAAAGCGCATCCGTTCCAGTTCCGGTTCCTCCCAATAAGATTCACAGTCTAAATAAACGGTACGAATATCAGCATCAATTTTCTCTTTTTCAAATTGCTCCGCTATCATCCGGTTAAATTCCGGATAAGCTGCATAAGTTTCCTCATAAGAGTGGACAACTAAAATACGTCGTTCCTCTTTTTGAGAACAACTACTCACCCCTAAAAGGAGCAATAAAGATAAAAGGAGCAATCTTATAATTCCTCTGTTCAAACCATTCATTTATAATAACCGGGATTAATTTCTCTCTGACTCGTAATACAAAGGTAGTTTATTTTCGAACATAAGCCAAATAAGTGAAAAAAAAGAAGCTGCCCGAACTGGAATTCAGGCAGCTTCTATAATATATTAAAGAACTATTTTCAGAGTAGCATCATTAACGCTGTCCCAATTGTGAGTCTACAAAGAAAATTCCGGTATCACCGGCTTTCTTGATCTTGTCAACAATGCCTTGTGCTGTAGCTTCTTCTTCTACTTGTTCACGAACAAATCCCCACAAGAAATCCTGTGTCGCTTTATCCTTTTCAGCAGCAGCTACGTCTACCAGCTTGTCTACCAATTGAGAAACATGACATTCATGTTTGTAAACGTGTTCGAATACTTCCAAAGGAGTACCCCATCCGTTAGGAACAACATCTATTTTATCAACTTTAGCAGCTCCTCCACGCTTGATAATATAATCTGCCATGGCATAAGCATGTCCCATTTCTTCTTGAGATTGCTTTTTCATCCAATGAGCAAATCCACTGAAACCTTCTCTCTCGAAATAGAAAGACATTGCTAAATACAGGTTAGCAGACCATATTTCAGCAGTAATCTGTTCGTTAATTGCATTCTGTAATTTTTCTGAAATCATAATCGTATTTTTTATTAAGTTGTTAATGTAGTTTCTTTTTGAACTCATTACAAAAATAACAAGCTTTCAGTTAAAATTGTTCCACGCACCCTACATTTTTAAACTACATTCACACTTTAATTGTAGCGGTTCACTTTTTACTTACACCAGTTCGTCAGAGGTATATCCTTTCGGCAGTTCACGGCAGTTATATCCGGAAGCCATTATTTCACCATAAGCACCGGCAGAGCGAAGGGCTATCAAGTCACCACGCTTCACTTTGTTCAGGTCAATCGCTTTTCCGAAAACATCCGACGATTCACAGATCGGTCCTACCACGTCGTATGCTTCCAATGGTTCTTCGGAAGTAATATTTTCCATTTTATGGAATGCCTGATACAGAGCCGGACGGATAAGATCGGTCATGCCAGCATCCAAGATGGCAAATTTCTTCCGAGCACCTTGTTTTACATACAGAACTTTAGAAATTAAGGAACCGCACTGTCCTACAACAGCACGCCCCAATTCAAAATGTAACGTCTGATAAGGACGCAATTTCAGTTGCCCGGCATAGGTAGCAAAATAGTCTTTGAAGTTCGGGATAGCCTGACGGTTGGGATGTCCATAGTCAATACCCAAACCACCTCCTACGTTAATATGTTCTACCAGAATTCTGCGAGCTTCCAATTTATCCTGTAATTCATTAACACGATTACAGAGAGCTACAAAATCGCCCATATCCAGAATCTGCGAACCAATGTGGAAGTGAAGGCCGATAAACTTTACGTTTTTCATCTCCTGTGCCACATCTATCACCTTGTCCATATCCTGCATACTGATACCGAATTTGTTTTCTGCCAAACCGGTAGTGATATTTGCGTGAGTATGTGCGCCTACATCCGGATTGATACGGAAAGCAACATTAGCCACCTTATTTTGAGCAGCAGCCAATTCATTGATTACTTCCAGTTCGGGAATAGACTCTACATTGAAACAGAAGATTCCGTACTCCAGCCCGAGGTTGATTTCCCAGTCCGCTTTACCTACTCCTGCAAAAACGACTTTATTGGCCGGGAATCCTGCACGGATAGCGGCGCGGATTTCTCCACCGCTCACACAATCGACTCCCATTCCGCTCTCACGGATGATAGTAAGTACTTTTGGGTTGGCATTTGCTTTGACAGCGTAATGCACTGAATAATTAGGATATTTGGCAACCTCATGGTTAATAGCCGACAATGTATCACGCAGCACTTTGGTATCGTAATAATAGAAAGGTGTCTGCAAAGTGCGGAACTTATCGATTGGAAATATTCCCTTCATAATTCGAAAAACTTGTTTAGTTGGTTAAAAAAGAGCGCTTTTATCAGTTCGGTAAAAGCGCTCGTGTTATTTATGGAATTACTTGCCGTTGAAAAGCATATCGCTCAACGATTGTAAAGCTACTTTCTTATCGCACTCCCGAATGAGGAAGGAGATATTGTAGTTACTTCCCCCAAACGAAATCATTCGCACCGGTATATCGCGCATCGCATCGAGTGCTTTTGCTTCAAAACCGACATTTTCCCATTCAAGGTCACCTACAACACAGATGATACACATTCCTTTATCAACGGTTACTGTTCCGTATTTCTTCAGGTCATCCAGAATCTCATTAAGATGTTTCGTGTTATCTATCGTAACAGATACACCGACCTCTGACGTACAGATCATATCGATGGATGTCTGATAACTTTCGAAGATTTCGAACACCTTACGCAAGAAACCGTGAGCCAATAACATGCGGCTGGATTTGATCTTGATAGCAGTAATGTTATCTTTTGCAGCTACTGCCTTGATCTTACCTTTTTCCGTATCGTTGGAGATTAGTGTACCCGGAGCTTCCGGATCCATTGTGTTCAACAGACGGACAGGGATATTGGCATATTTAGCCGGCTGGATACAAGTAGGGTGCAGAATTTTTGCACCGAAGTAAGCCAACTCGGCTGCTTCCTCAAAATGAAGCTGACGCACCGGAGCGGTCTTGTCAACAATACGCGGGTCGTTATTGTGCATACCATCGATATCTGTCCAGATCTGGATTTCGGAAGCGTTCACTGCTGCACCGATCAGAGAAGCGGTGTAGTCGCTACCACCACGTTGCAGGTTGTCTATCTCCCCGTAAGCATTGCGGCAGATGAAACCTTGCGTAATGTAGATCTCCGTATCCGGATAAAGATCGAGTTGAGCACGTAACTTATCCTTAATATATACGGGGTCCGGTTCTGCATTCTTATCAGTACGCATGAATTCCAAAGCCGGAAGCAACACGGACTTCACACCGCATTCCTGCAGGTAAAAGTTTACCATCGCCGTAGAGATAAGCTCTCCCTGTGCCAAAACCACTTTCTCTTCGAACAAAGTGAAAAGGTCTTTAGTATAGGAGCGGATGTAGTCGAAGTGGGATTTGACAACTTCAAGACCTTTCTGTTTATATTCCTGGGTTGCAAAAAGCTCATCAATATGCTGTTTATATTTTGCTTCCAGCTTATTAATAATCTCGTTGGCACCCTCCGGATTCTTCTTATACAGATAGTCCGAAATTTCCACCAATGTGTTTGTTGTTCCTGACATAGCAGAAAGAACAACAATCTTCTGTTCACCATCGGTAATCAATTTGGCTACTTCCTTCATGCGCTGAGCAGAACCTACGGAAGTTCCTCCAAACTTTAAAACTTTCATTTTCGTTACTGTTTTAGTTATCTATATTTAAATCTATTTCTATTGTTCTCTGTCTGGGCATATATTCATCAGTCACATCCACAATCTGATGGTCCGCACAACGATATACCCTGCCCGGATAATCTTTCAACAGTTGCAAATTGTGCGTCGTCATCACTACCGATGAGCCGGATTCGCAGATATTGTGCAACAATTCAACGATGGCTTTACCTGTTTCCACATCCAGATTTCCGGTTGGTTCATCCGCCAGGATGATAACCGGAGAATTGAGTACGGCACGTGCAATCACAATGCGCTGCTGTTCGCCACCGGAAAGTTCGTTCGGAAGTTTATAACCTTTGTTGGACATTCCCACCAGTTGAAGCACTTCTTCAATACGCTCCTGTATCTCCTGTTTGTTTTTCCAGCCTGTGGCACGAAGCACAAATTCCAGGTTATTATATACAGTACGGTCTGTGAGCAGCTGAAAATCCTGGAATACAATGCCTAACTTGCGGCGCAATTGCGGGATATGCTTACGTTTGATAGATCGCATATTATAGCCCAGCACTTCCGCTTCACCGTCAATTACATCCAGTTCGCCATAAAGAGTCTTGAGCAGACTCGTTTTTCCCGAGCCTACTTTTCCGATCAAATAGACAAACTCTCCTTTGTGCAATTCCAGATTTACATCACTTAGCACACAGAGTTCCTGTTGATGGATTTCTACGTTCTTATATTGTATCAACGCCCCGTCATCCATGCCGACTCCCGTTTTAATTTTTAATTTCTAATCTTTACTTATTAATGCTTCTTCCAGGTACTGCTATGTCTTTCCTGCAGTTCACGTGCAAGATCTTCGATGCGATAGCCTTTTGAAGCAAGCAATACAATCATGTGATAAATGAGGTCGGCTCCTTCGTAGATCAAACGTTCGTCAGTACCGTTCGTTGCTTCGATCACTGTTTCCACAGCTTCCTCACCTACTTTTTGAGCTATCTTATTGATTCCCGACTCAAACAGGCTGGTTGTATAAGAACCTTCGGGCATTTCTTCGTGACGTTTGTCTATAAAGTCCTGCAATGCTTTCAGGAACATGACCGGTTCTTCGTTTTTCTCCCCCCAACAAGTATCTGTGCCTGTATGACACACAGGACCTACCGGTTCTACTTGAATCAATAATGTATCATTGTCGCAATCAACCTTTATAGATACAACATGAAGGAAGTTACCGCTTTCTTCACCTTTTGTCCATAAACGATTCTTCGTACGGCTAAAGAATGTAACTTTTCCGGTTTCTACCGTTTTATCATAAGCTTCTTTATTCATGAAACCCAGCATCAAGACCTTACGTGTCTCGTTGTCCTGTATGATAGCCGGAACGAGTCCGTTCATTTTATCGAAATCCAATTCCATTTTTATATAAGTTCTAATTACTATTCCAATTTACAATTACTACCTATTCGCCTACGGAATTCTTTTGCAGACAGTTCCTATATTTATCTGACTATATAATCCATCCGCAGGAAAACCCGGCCGGGGTGCCTCACCCCCTGATGGTAATTCCTTCGCCGCAAAGATACGATTTTAATTCGGGAATTTTAATTTCTCCGAAGTGAAAAACACTGGCAGCCAATGCAGCATCTGCCTTTCCCTGTAAAAAGACATCACGGAAGTGCTCCTTACAGCCCGCACCTCCTGAAGCTATGATGGGAATGGAGAGTTGATCCGCTAAAGCGGCAAGTGCTTCATTTGCATAACCGGCTTTTACACCATCGTGATTCATGCTTGTGAAGAGTATTTCTCCTGCTCCGCGTTCCTGTGCTTCTTTAGTCCACTCGAACAGATCTTTATCCGTTTCGATGCGTCCTCCGTTCAGGTAACATTTCCAACCGTTTTCGGTCTGTTTGGCATCTACAGCCAACACACAAACTTGTGAGCCGAAATTCTTTGCTATCTCGTCAACCAACCGGGGATTGCGGATAGCGGAAGAATTGATAGAAATCTTATCTGCCCCTGCATTCAGCAGACGGTCTACATCACTTAATTCATTGATTCCACCACCTACGGTAAATGGGATATTGATATTAGCAGCAATCCGTTTTACCAATTCCGTAAAAGTCTTACGTCCTTCATGGCTTGCAGTAATGTCCAGGAAAACAAGTTCATCCGCCCCCTGTTCACTGTAAGCACGACCTAGCTCCACCGGATCACCGGCTTGACGCAAGTTGACAAAATTCGTTCCTTTCACGGTTTGTCCGTCTTTTATATCCAGACAAGGTACTATTCTTTTTGCTAACACAATCCTATTTTATTTATTGTTCAACAATTTATAATCTATATTCCTGAAGCTTGATTCTTATCTCCCTTATTATAAAGGTATCTTATTTATTCCGATACGCTCATTACAGAAAGATTCTCAAATCTTGTAAGGTGATATGTCCTTCGTATAATGCCTTACCGAAAATAACTCCGGGAACACCGGCCTCATCCAAGGCTACAATATCATCCATCTTGCTCACCCCGCCACTAGCCATCAGATAAAGGTCAGGGAATTTTGCCAGCATCTCTTTATACAAATCGATAGAAGGACCACTCAACATTCCGTCACAGCTAATATCCGTACAGATTACTTTTCGTATACCTTTATCTATATAATTTTCGAGAAATGGAAAAAGTTCACAGGCACTTTCATCTTTCCAACCATTGACGGCTATCTTATGTTCTTTTACATCTGCCCCCAAAATAATCTTCTCACTGCCGTATATTTCCAGCCAATGACAGAATAATTCCGGATCTTTCACTGCAATGCTTCCTCCGGTTACCATCTGCGCACCGCTCTCAAAAGCAATTTTCAAATCTTCATCACTCTTTACTCCCCCACCAAAATCTATGACGAGAGAAGTGCGTGCAGCAATCTGTTCCAACACCCGATAGTTAACGACATGATGAGAAGCAGCACCGTCCAAGTCTACCACATGAAGCCTGCGAACACCGTTCGCCTCAAACTCCTTAGCAACTTCCACCGGGTTCTCATTATACACCTTTTTACTATCGTAATCTCCCTGGGAAAGGCGTACGCACTTTCCGTCAATAATATCAATGGCTGGAATAATTTCTATCATCTATTTACTATTTGTATCTTAGAGGTTTAAAAAGTTTGTCAGAATCTTCTCTCCTGTCTTACCACTTTTCTCCGGATGGAACTGGGTAGCATAAAAGTTATCTTTATGCAGCGCAGCACTGAACGGGTGAATATAGTCAGTTGTAGCAGCAGTAAAGTCGCAGGTCGGCACATAGAAGCTATGCACAAAATAGACAAACTCTTCTTCGGTGAACCCTTCAAACAATTTGCTATTCGTTTTTCCAATGGTGTTCCATCCCATGTGCGGCACTTTATCTTCATGTTTCTGCGGGACAAAACGTTTCACATCCACATCAAAGATATTCAAACAATCGACTTCTCCTTCTTCGGAATGCCGGCACATCAACTGCATGCCGAGACAAATTCCAAATACAGGCTGACGGAGATTCTTTATCAGTTCGTCCAGTCCCGTTGCTTTCAAGTGGTTCATGGTAGTTTCCGCCTCTCCCACTCCGGGGAAAATAACTTTATCGGCCGATTGGAGTTCTTCTTTATCAGCAGTAATCACCGCTTCTACCCCCAACCGCTTTAAAGCATAATCCACAGAACGAATATTGCCGGCATTGTATTTTACAACTGCTACTTTCATCAGCTAAATATTACTGTTTTATTTTTATAAGCCAAAACTTTGCGCTCGATGTGCTTCTGCACTGCACGCGAAAGAACGATTTTTTCCAAATCCTTTCCTTTATTTACGAGGTCTTCAATAGCATCTTTATGAGTAATGCGCACTACATCCTGTTCAATAATCGGTCCGGCATCCAGCTCTGTCGTTACATAATGACTAGTTGCACCAATAATTTTCACCCCTCTCTGGAAAGCTGCGTGATAAGGCTTCGCCCCTACAAACGCAGGAAGGAAAGAGTGATGAATATTGATAATCTTATTCGGATAAGCATTAATCATCTGTTCGGAGATCACCTGCATATAGCGTGCCAATACAATAAATGTAATCTTATGTTTGGCAAGCAGTTCCATCTCTTTGCGTTCCTGTTCTTCTTTCGTCTCCTTGGTGATAGGAAACAGATAGAAAGGAATTCCGAAACGTTCTGCTACGTGCTGCAAATCCGGATGGTTACTTATAATAAGAGGTATCTCTACATTCCACTCTCCTGCCGTATACCGGGCTAACATATCGAAAAGACAGTGCGACAGCTTGGATACGAAAATGGCCATACGTGGTTTTACATCAGAGAAATAAAGACGAAAATCCATTTCATATTTTTGCCCGTAGAGTGTTCTGAAATAATCTTCAATTTTTTCCTGTGGAACCAGAAAATCTTTCAGTTCCCATTCAATACGCATGAAGAAGATGTTCTCTACATGATCTACATACTGATCCAGATAGATAATATTTCCTTTGTTTACCGTAATAAAGTCTGTCACTTCCGCTAGGATTCCCGGTTTGTCGGGACAGTGCAATAACAGTTTGGCTGTTGTCATCATTCTTTCTACTAATTAACGATTCTAGGCAGATTATTTTCTACCTTTCTAATTTTAGTCCGCAAAAATAACGATTTATTGCAAAATTACGAATTATTCAAGCAGAAAGTTGATATAAAAACGGTGATTTCTTACAGATAGAAAGATATCGAGAGTTATTTTCAATGAAAAGAATGACAAACTTTAGGATAGTGATGCCATTGCCTTCGGATAGTGACGGTATTCCATCGTGATAGCGTCACTATAACGATCAGATACCGTCACTATCCGAAGAGAAGAAAAACGAATATTTTTTTTCATTACAAAAGTACTCAAAATGAGACACTAAGCATTTTTCTTGTTTTTTTCTTGAAAAAAACTTTTCTCAAAACGCTTGCAGGTTTACAAAAAACAACTACCTTTGCACCCGCAATCGAGAGAGATGCAGATTAATAAATTGAAATTCTGGTGCGTTAGTTCAGTTGGTTAGAATACATGCCTGTCACGCATGGGGTCACGGGTTCGAGTCCCGTACGCACCGCTTCTTTCACTAAGAAGCAGAGAGAAATATAAATGAGTTAATCCAATTAAAATTTGGTGCGTTAGTTCAGTTGGTTAGAATACATGCCTGTCACGCATGGGGTCACGGGTTCGAGTCCCGTACGCACCGCATATAGTAAGTGGGTAAAGTGATGAGTAGTTTTAGCGTTAATTTACAGACAGTTAGAAGATACTAACCTAAACTGTACCCCCTGAGAAAAATTGAAAGGGTAAAGCGTTGAAACTAAGATAAGTAACCTGAAAAGGTGGCTTTCCCGTCCATACCGCAGAGAGCCTAAGACAAGAGGCGACAAAAGTAAGACAAGCCCTTCATATTCAGTGAATATGAGGGGCTTTTTCTATTTATTCTGTCTTAGTCGAAAGTCAAGAAAAAGACAAAAAAAGACAAAGCATCTAACCTAAACTGTACCCCCTGTCCGAAAAAATGCTAGGGGGTACAGTAAATCGAAGCGAAGGGGGTACAGTTAGTTCAAAATTGGCAGGGAGTTGTCCTTATTTGACACAGTGCATAAAATTCATTTTTAGACAGTTATCACTAATTTTGTAACATTAAAAAATGAGTTTATGAGAAGTACATTTCGCATTCTTTTCTATGTAAAGAAAGACAAAAAAAGAGCAGACGGCACTTATCCTCTTATGTGCCGGATCACCATCGACGGAGAACCAAGTCGTTTTAACGCGAAAGTAAACGTCAATCCCAATATTTGGGATGCAAAAGCCGGAGTCGCTATCGGCAAATCCAATGAAGCAGTTGAAGTTAATTCCTTATTGAATACCATAAAAGCGAGTATTCATAATGTGTATCACGAATTACAAGCAAAGGAAAACAACGTGAGTGCTGAAAGAGTTAAGAATATCTTTTTAGGCATTGAAGTAAAACATCAGACCGTGCTCGAACTCTTTCAACGTCATAATGACGATATTGCCAAATTGGTCGGCATAAGCAAATCCAAAGAAACCCTACAAAAATATGAAGTTGCTTACAAACGTATGGCTGACTTCATTAAGGAGTATTATAATGTATCGGACATTTCTTTGAAAGAGGTAAATCATATGTTTCTCCACAACTTTGAGATTTACCTGATGACTTCCTGTAACTGTAAGGAAAATACCACTGCAAAATTCCTGCAACGTTTCCGTACTATTATTATCATGGCGAAAAACAACGGATGGATACATATTGATCCGTTTGCAAACTTTAAAATTAAGTTTAAGAAAACAGATCGTGGTTATTTGACACAGCAAGAAATAGATATAATCATGCGTAAAAAGTTCGCAACTGAACGTCTTGAACGAGTGAGAGATATATTTATTTTTAGTTGTTTTACCGGACTTGCATATATAGATGTGAAGAATTTACGTCAATCCAATATTCGTACTTCTTTTGATGATGGATTGTGGGTTATGGGTAAGCGTGAAAAAACAGGTATAAATTACAAAGTGCCTTTGCTTGATATACCTAAGCAAATTATAGAAAAGTATTCGGGTAAATTGCCAGACGAAAAGGTACTTCCTGTAATGAGCAATCAAAAGATGAATGAATACTTGAAAGAAATTGGTACAGTTTGCGAAATTGATAAAAATTTAAGCTATCACCTTGCAAGACACACGTTTGCAACTTTAACTCTAACCAAAGGTGTATCTATCGAAAGCGTTTCAAAAATGTTAGGCCATACGAATATTAAAACTACACAAATCTATGCAAGAATCACAGATGTTAAAGTCAGTAACGATATGGCTTCATTTGCTGAAAAACTGGAAAAAAAGAGAGTAAAATCCCAATCTAATTTGGATAAATTATTTGAGTGTTGGAAAATCCAGTGTAAGCTGCCCCCTAAAACCAAGCGATTCTGCCCCCTTGTGCTAAAATAATCCTACCCCCTTGATTCCAATATAAAAATACCCCTGCTTGGCAATGCCCGGCAGGGGATTTTTCGTAGATTTGATTCCCGTCTTGACCGGTGGGATAAAATCATTTCTACTATGACAACAAAGATAGCAAACATCCTCCAATGTTACGCATTGGGGATGGGGATAAAGCAGATAAGCAGGAGCTTTGAGCTTTCCCGCAACACGGTGCGCAGATATGTGCGCCTGTTTCAAGAGTGTGGTATACCGATAAAGGAGTTGGCCGCCATGCCTTCCGCTCGCATCCAGGAAATGTTCTCTGAAGGTGTTGGCCGTAACAGGGAACCGTCACAACGCCAGCTTGAGCTTGAGGCGCTCCTTCCTGAGTATGCTGCCCGGCTTAGCCGCCGAGGCGTAACAGTGAAAACCCTGTACGAAGAGTACCGCGAGACCCATCCTGACGGATACAGACATGCCAGTTTCGGCAACTATCTCATGCGTTACCGTATGGTGACACATGTCGTAGGCCATGTCGAGCATTATGCCGGAGACCAGATGTATATCGACTTCGCCGGTGACAAACTGGAAGTCGTTGACAGTGAAAGCGGTGAATGTCGCAGCGTTGAAGTGTTCGTGGCCATACTTCCGTGCAGCCACTATACCTATTGTGAGGCGGTCTGGTCCCAGTCAAGGCAGGACTTGATTAAGGCGTGTGAGAACGCGCTTCATTTTTACGGCGGGGTTCCGATGGCGATCGTACCAGACAACCTCAAATCGGCGGTAACCCGCAGCGACCGTAACGAGCCGGTAATCAACGAGGAGTTTGCGGCATTTGCCGAACACTACGGATGTACCGTATACCCCACACGGGTACGTCATCCAAAGGACAAGGCCTTGGTGGAGAATGCCGTGAAGCTGCTTTACCGATCCGTCTACGCTGACATCGAGGGTCTTGTATTCCACTCGCTGGAGTCTCTGAATGCGGCCATATCCGAATCGCTCTCGGCCTTCAACGGACGCAGGATGAGCGGGCGTCCCCAGTCCAGACGGGAACAGTTCGAGCAGATTGAGTCCGACTGCCTCCGCCCGCTTCCCGCCATACGCCATCAGATGAAAGAGCGACGCTCCGCAACAGTAATGCGTAACGGCTATGTCACCTTCAGGCTTCACCATTACAGCGTACCGAAAGAGTATATAGGCAAACGTGTCGAGATTGTCTATGATGCGGACACGCTGGAAATATATCATGGCCTGCGTCTGGTGACCACACACCAGCGCGATGACACGCCATACTCCTATACGACCAAGGATGCCCACGGACTGCCCGGACGTCATGGAAGTTATGAAAAGGATCTGGAACAGATTTACGAACGGGCCGGCCAGACAGATAACGTCCTGCTGCTGTATCTGCGCAAGGTGGCGGAACTCAAGAAGTATCCTCCCGCGGCGTTCCGTTCATGCAGAGGCATCATGGCGTTGGAGAAGACCTTCGGGCTGGAACGGTTGGTGGCGGCAAGCGCATGCGCCACGCAACTGCGCCTATACGGATATCAGGAGATAAGGCGGATCCTTGAACGCGGGGATGATGCAGACTTCCTGTCAAAAGACGACATCGACGATGAGGTCCCCGTAACATCTATCCACAAAAACATCCGCGGAGCAGCCTACTTCGCACAATTAAAACATTTAAATAGAGACAACAATGGAAACAAATAATCTTACCGCACCGATAGCTGTCGAAAAAGACCGCAACACGTTGACAATCGAACTGATGAACCGTATGAAGCTGCACGGCATGGCCGCCGCCTTCACTGAAAGCCTGACCTCCACTATGGCAGAAACAATGACAATCGACTCTTTCCTGCACATGTTACTTGCCAGAGAATGGGACTACCGTGCCAATGCAGCCATCCAACGCCTTATACGCGGGGCGGCGTTCCGCTACAAGGCCTGCCTCGAGCAGATAGACTATGCAATCCCGCGTGGCCTTGACCGCAATCAGATGGAGCGGCTTGCATCGCTGGAGTTCATCCGCAAGGGACAGAACCTCTTCATCACAGGGTCATCCGGTACCGGGAAGAGCTTCCTTGCCACAGCAATGGGATATGAAGCCTGCAAGAAGGGCATACGGACATATTATGCGAATGCTCCGAAACTTATGGGTACGCTTAAGGTGGCAAAAGTAAAAGGCACACTGGAATCGGAACTCAAGAGAATCGAACGGAGCACGCTGCTCATATTGGATGACCTCTTCCTTGTGAACCTTGATGCCAAGGAACGACCCATCCTGCTCGATATAATAGAGGACCGACATGGGCGCAAGTCCATCATCATCACCTCGCAACTGCCAACGGACAATTGGTATGATGCAATCGGAGACCCTACAGTAGCAGATGCCATTATGGATCGTATTATACATACGGCGCACCGGATTGAGCTGACAGGAGAAAGTGTCCGTAAAATGGCTGCATACAGAGGGAAATAAACTAAAATAATAATAACCCCATCGGTCAAGACTTTTTAAGGGGGCATTGTTGAATGTTTTAAGGGGGTAGAATCGCTTGGTTTTAGGGGGCAGCTTACACTGGATTTTCCACCTGTATATAATCCTCAATTAAGAGGTGATCTTCCCCTGCAATGTATCAAATGTATCTGCTAATTCTAATTTTATTCCGGTTTCAAGGGCAGCGAAGTGTTTCTTGCCACAGGTTATTTTTGCTCTCTCGGTTGGTTTTATAGCGTCTTCAAACAAACCGCCCTTAGTCTCTACAACAAAATAAAGTTTCTGTTCGTTACCATCATCCCAAACAAGTGCCCAGTCGGGATTGTAGGCTCCCAATGGCGTGTCTATCTTAAACCAGACGGGCAGTTTAGTAAACACCTTTACATTGTCGGAACTTTCCAATCGTTGTGCCATACTACGCTCTGTTTCCGAATCATAAATCACATAATCATACGGTGATTTATTACTTTCCAGCAGGTTACTGCTTATATAGCCTTGAAGCTCTTTGTTTTCAAATAATTCCTGACACCACATATCATTATCAATCCGCTTGTATTTGATGCCATCAACCAATAAGAGGCGCATCTCGTTACGGATGATATCAATAACCGATTCGATAAAGGCTTGCGGATTTTTCTTAAATGCTTCCAAGCGTTTGCTTCCGGTCAAGATGGAAACGATAGATTGCCGGGTCAATCCGGTCTCGTTTTGCAAGTAGGTAACAATATCCGGCAGTACCGAAACCGTATCGTCCATAATCCGTGTCGATTCACGCGGTGTATCTTCTCCTTCATGAACACCGCCTTCTGTTATAGCTAATTTTACCTTACGGGTAACAAAACGTCCTCTGCCTACAACCACTTCCTCGAATATTCGTTGAGCGCATTGCGTTATCAACTTGTCAGAATCAATCTTTACAGAGTAAGTCGTTTTGTATTTTATCCGATCCCACAGATTTTTGAAATCTTCGTTGTTGATAAAGAACTCTTTCCTAAACGTTACCCGACGTGCATCATCCCGATTTTTAATGTTCATGAAGTTTCCGCTGATACGCTTCAAGATTTTCAGAATCGGCATTTTTATATAATCGAACTCTTCGGGAATAACGACCCGGTTATCACGCAAGTCTATTTTTAACTTTTCCTGTACTTTGGCGGCAAATTCTTTGCTCTTCCGATTGATAACCTCTTCTTTTACATAGCCTTTCTCTACAAAATAGTCGTACAGACGTACAGATTTTTCTTCGTTCAGATAAATCGCCTTATCATTTTCTGCACCTATTTCGATACGGGCAAAAGAGTGTTTGTGCAGGTAACCGAACTTGATTCCGGTATCTTCCTCTATCTCATTCTGCAAGGCTTTAGCAAACTCTTCATAACTTTCGTTTGCCATGACCGTCAGTGTGTTTACTTCAAAACCTTTTACCCGTTCGCCCTCCTGATTGACACACAAGCGAAGTCCACGACCAATCTCCTGTCGTTTCTTTATCTCTTTGGTTGTTTCGTTGAGCGTACAGATTTGGAACACATTCGGATTGTCCCAACCCTCACGCAAGGCGGAGTGGGAGAAAATAAAGCGTAGTGGCGTTTCGAAGCTCAACAATCGCTCTTTATCGCGCATAATCAAATTGAATGCATCATCGTCTTTAGCCGTTTTCCCGGAGGTATCCACAAAACGTTCGAACTTATCTCTCCTGTTTGATGCTTTACTTTGCTTATCCACGGAGAAATAACCATCGTGAATTTGGCTTACCTCCACATCCTGGTCTTTCAGCTCCTTGAATAAGGATCGATATTTCGCTTTCTGTATCAAACTGTTGTATTCCTCTTCGAAGATGCGGGCATACTTGCCGTTTTGGCGGTTTCCCTCCGAATCGTACTCCCGATAGTTTGCCACCTTGTCGATAAAGAATAGGCTCAGCACTTTTATTCCTTGCGGATTGAGCACTATTTCTTTGTCCAAATGCGCCTCGATGGTCATGCGTATTTGCTCTCGTTTCAGCAGGTCGTCACTCAAACTCCCCGAAACAACCCCTTGTTCTATAATCTGATCATTGCTTGTAAACGACATATTCCAGCGTTCGTCCTCGTACCAAATATCTTCCACAATATACCCTTCGTATTGTTCACGTCCGGTTATATCAAATAGATCCTGACCTTGTTTTACCCATGCTTTCTTGCGGTCAACTTTTCCTTTGTTCTGAAAGTCTAACTCCACCTGCGCTTTAATACCGGCTTTATTGTCCACTTTTATCAGGTCGATATACGCATCGTTTTGGAAACCTTCCACAGAGGCAGTCGCCACTTCAATCTGTTTCACCAATTTCAGCTCGTAAGCATCCACCGAATCGAGCTTATACATCATGTTGTAGGGCGTGCGGTGTGTGGCAGAATAACGCAAACAGCAGAGCGGATTGAGCGCAGCGATAGCTTCTTTCGCTTTGTCGGTATTATCCACACTTTGCGGTTCGTCGATAATCACTATCGGGTTGGTTTCTTTAATCAGGTCGATGGGTTTGTAGCCCAACTTATCGTTGTAACGGTGGATGATGTTCGATTTGTTGTTTTCGTCTTCACTTTCGAAACTTTTGCGGAATGCATCAATATTGATCACCATAATCTGAATACTGTCACCCGTGGCAAACGAGCGTACTTGCTCTAATTTGGCGGCATCGTACACAAAATAATCGTACACTACATTCTCGTATTCGCTTTTGAAGTGCTCTTTGGTGATCTGTAAGGATTTGTATGTACCCTCTTTGATGGCGATGCTCGGCACTACAATGATAAACTTGGTAAAACCGTAACGCTTATTGAGTTCAAAAATCGTTTTCAAATAGACGTAGGTTTTACCTGTACCGGTCTCCATTTCTACCGAGAAGTTCATTCCCTCTTTCTTGAAACTTTCGGCAGTCGATTGTGGCACGCCGTTGCGCAATTGGATGCGCTGCATATTGGCAAGCATATCCTCCTCGATCATTTTTATGGAGTTTCCGATACCGATGGTCGCACGTTGAAATAGCGCACTTTCTTCGCCCTTGATGGGCGTGATAGAGAAATTGCTTTGGAAAATCTCTTCGCCTTCAAATATATCGCAGATACTATTTACTGCGTCGTCCTGATATTCGAGGTGACTCTCGAATTTTAATGTCATATTTTTAGCCATACTGCGTCCTCTCTTTAAACGGTTGCCACATTCGTAATGCCGTGCTGTTTCAAGATCAGCAGCGTATTGGTTTTCACTTCGTCCGAACCATTAAACCCGGCTTCTTTGAATACCACACGGCAATTGGCATCCACTCCTTCGGGGCTTACCTCTTTGTAGAGTTTACCGATACCGTCGGCAACTGCCGTGGATAGGCTTTCTGCCAAGCAGACAATCAACGAACCGGCACCCATTTCATACACGGTTTTTCCATCTATGGTGTGACGATTAATCTTTTCGGTCAACTCAATGCCGTATTTGATTAGTATCTCGTAGAGTAGATCATCTTCGTTTCTATCCTCTTTGATATTGAATAGGGAGTTGTTTAGGCTTACTTCCAGATTGTCGGGGTCGCTATCCCAGGCATTGATATTGGAACTATCAAGTTTGAATACTTTGAAGCCGATGTCTAATTTCTTCTCTTCTTCAGCAAATAGTCCGCCTTCTTTTTCTGCTTTTGCTTTTTGCTCTTCCATTATTTTTTTACCTGCACGGCGGATACGCTCCTTGGCTATTTCGGGAATGGTGGTATATCCAGCTTTGCGAGCTTCGCTATCTTCAGGCGTAGGTTCGGGTATTTGTACACAGATGTATTTGCGGTTACCTCCATCTTCGGCGTTGAGTTGCATCACTGCATGGGCGGTGGTAGCAGAGCCGGAGAAGAAGTCGAGAATGAGAGAGTCTTTGTTGGATAATCGATTTATTAAATATTCCATTAGTTCTTTTGGTTTTGAATAATCAAAGTAATCCCCTAATCCTAAATTATACAATAACTTGGCTCCTTGAGTACTGGAAAATTCATCAATAACTCCCATTGGTCTTTGTGTCCTTGATATAATATTTCCTTCATTATCGCAGTTCAAATATTGTTTAGAATATACAGTCCAGATACCATCCCTGTCTTTCTTTATAACAATGAAACCATTTTCTACTCCCCAATCATATTTAGGCTTTGACCATCTCCAACAAGCTTTTCGCCCATTGTTATTATCTATTGGATTTATTAATGTTCCATCAGGAGCTTTTATAGGATAATCTAATGATTCAGAGTATTGTATAGACCCCATGCCCATTTTCTGCAAATAATACTTCCCTCTAATAGAAACATATTCATCTTCAGATTTATACCTGTCTTCATTTCCAACAGGCAATCCTATGACCTCTACAAGTTCTATCTGTTTACAATAACATAATATATATTCGTGTTTTAACCTAAATAATTTGCTATCAGAGCTTCCTCCTCCTTCTTTATTAGTCCAAACAAGTTGTGCCACAAAATTCTCCTCCCCAAAAATCTCATCACAAACTTTCCGTAAATTTGCCACTTCATTATCATCAATCGAAATAAATATCACCCCATCATCCGTCAACAGGTTGCGAGCCAATTTCAGTCTCGGATACATCATATTGAGCCAGTTGGAGTGGTAGCGTCCGTCGCTCTCGGTATTGGTGGAGAGTTTTTTGTCTTGCCCCGTCAGCTCCAGGTAATTCTTCATGTTATCCGTATAGTTATCCTTATACACAAAGTCTTTCCCGGTGTTGTAGGGTGGGTCAATGTAAATCATCTTTACACGGCTATGGTAGCTCTTTTGCAGCAGCTTTAACACCTCCAGGTTGTCGCCTTCAATGTAGAGATTGTCGGTCGTATCCCAATCCACGCTCTCTTCGGGGCAAGGGCGCAGTGTGCCGGTGCTTCGCTTTTGTGCTTCACGGCGTGCGTTGGCTTTGCCCGCCCAATTCAGGGCAAAACGCTCTTCGGCGGTGTCGCCATAGTTACCCAACAGGTCATTGAGGGCTTCAAAATCAACTTTTCCCTCTTTGATGACTTCGGGGAAAATCTGTTTTAGTTGCTCCAGATTTTGTGCTATCAAGTCTGCACTTTTGCTTTCTGCTTGGGGTATGATTATCTTTTGCATATATTGGTTTGTTTTATTTAAATTAGTAGTCATTTTCTATTCTCTCAAATGAAGTTAGTTTACTTATCAAACTAAGTTTATCCTCATTATTGTTAATCATTGATCCAAATAACATATTCGATTTCATTATCATCTTAATCGTTTCTCTTACCATTTTTTCGTTTTTCACAACAATAGCAGTAGTCGCTCTATTGATGTCTGAAGACGGAATGACAATATAACTTTTGGCAGCATTAGATATGGCTTCTGTGAATCTTTCTTTGGACGTAAAAAAGTCATCTTCTGTTATTGTTTCAAACCATTTGGGATACTCTTCATCGGCTTCATTAAGATATGGAACAAGCCTCCACTCTCTTTCATCATAATTGATTATTGTTTTATTTTTGATCCGTTCCTGATAATGACGACTAAAAGCCTTTTGATTCCGATAGAACATTTTGGCTATACTGAAAGATTCTAGCTTGTATCTCAAATTCTCATCAACAATTTGAATTCCTTCTTCTTTTATTTTATCTACAGAATATTCTTCTAAAATACTATTCATTATATTGTTAAATCCATCATCTATATGATTTACTATTAAGTCTGAGTATGAATCTCTCCCAAATATAACAAGCGGAGAAGTTACATATTGAATCGGATTTAACTGAACTCCTGAGTGAGACATTAAATATTCTTTATTGAACCCTATGGCATAATCCCCATATTTGGATCTATGATCCAATGATCGCATCAAGGGTATGTCACAGAAACAGATCATGGGGATTGCCATTCCTTTTCTACCTCCAAACGACTCATAGCAATACGAAAAACGTATTCCTGTTTGTAATATTTTAAATAGAACATCCTTACGGGAAGTAAAATGAAATAATGATGATGAATTCGTTTTTGACATTTTATTGCATTTTTTCTTTCAATTCCTTTTCCTGCATCTGCAAGTCTTTCAGCTTTGAGTTTAGCTTCATTGTCCGATTGAACTGCGTTTCCGCTTTTATTTCGGCAAGCAGGCGTTGTTGCGCTTCACGGTTCTCTTTCAGTTGTTCAAGTATCTGTCTGTAATCTGCTATTCGATGCGCATCGGCTTGTGCAAAAGTACCCGTTTCGTCCGAGACTTTCAGCATAAGCAACTTGGAAGATAGCTCATCAAACCACTCTTTCAGGTTGGAACATATTATTTTCGTGCTATCGAGCGACTGCAACCAGTCATGAACTATCTTATCATCGTCATCCAAAGTAAAATAACGGGTTGTCTGCATATCCTCAATCACCCGTTTACTGCTGTCAGCCTGATTAATCCGCTTCACGCACCAACTTACACAATAACCATCTCCACATTGCAGTATCAAAAACAGGGGCGCGGGAAAAGCCTTTTGTATCATTGCCGATACAAGAGCTGTTTTGCCTTGATTCCGGATATCCACCTCCGCAAAAATGATCTGGTCATAGTTATAATCACTGTCGTTATAACTTACGATACCGGTTGTTCGGTTTTGCAGTAGTCCCTTCATAGTAATACGCTCCACGTCTTCACGCAAGGCACGCTTTTCCATGCTCGATAACGTCGCTTTTTCTGCAAATTGCTTTTTGGTAATCGGCACGTTTATCAATGCTCCGGGCGGTATATTGAAATAGTCAATCATTGTTTTCTTGAAACTTTCTTCCATTATAAAATCAAATAATATCGTCCGGAATATTCGGTAAATTTCGGACAAAGATTAGGTGTTATTTCCGCTTGACAACAACAAAAGCCACGATGTCAAAATCACTTTGTGAGGTTACCCCTTCCGCATTCAATGAAACCAACTCGGTAGAGAAAAACGAAGCGGCTCCTACCTCTTGCGATTTGCCGATAACACTTTCAATGGCTAACTGAAAAGCAGACGAATATGCTTTCATATTGGCATAGTTCTTTGTCTCTCTTTTTAGTTCTTGTGCCAATTCTTCCAGCACTTCTGTTTTGCCTTGGCACAGTTTTTTCAGGTAATCCAAACAACGTTTTCCCTGCATATAGCCTAAAACCGTTTCTCCATCTTCACCCATATAAACCAAATAATAAGGCGCAAGCAAGCTTTGTCCTTTTTGTTGTACAGAGCTACGCATACAGAAAATAGTGCCGGGCGGTATATCTTCATTGTCTGTTTCGACCACGGTATGGACACCCAACGGAATATCTTGCAAATCAGCAAGGTGTTTTTTTTCGTATTCCATAATATCCATTCGGAAATCGTTCATGTTGGTATCCGTAATGGTTATTCCACCTTGAATGTCTTCCAAATCGAGTACTGTACTTTGGAGTTGCTCCAACTGTTTGCGACGATATTCCAAATCGGTCATTTCGTCGTTTTCGTTCATCTCTATGAGATTCTCCTCTCCGGTAGCAGATATATCGAGTAACACCATCTTGCCTTTCACCCGACTCTCTAAGTTGATATATTCATTCAGCTCCATATTGGGCCAGAAATTGACTAACTGAATCTGTTCATTCTTGGAGCCTAAGCGGTCGATACGACCGAAACGTTGAATGATACGCACCGGATTCCAATGGATATCATAGTTTACCAAATAGTCACAATCTTGCAGGTTTTGTCCTTCCGAAATACAATCAGTGGCAATGAGCAAGTCTATTTCTCTTTTGACATTCGGATAGGTCTTGTCACGCTCTTTTGAATAAGGCGAGAAATGAGTAAGCAATTCGTTCATCTCTTTCCTTTCGATATCCGGAAAGTTTGTTTTATTCGTTCCGCTTCCTTTTATCAAAGCGGTAAACAGACCATATTCATCCAATATCCATGCTGACAATTCTTCATAAAGATAGATCGCTGTATCGGCAAAAGCGGTAAAAACGATAACCTTCTTATTGTCTTCGTTGATCGGGTTTTCTATTTTGCGGGCGATGACCTCTTTCAGTCGTGTCAGTTTTTCATCACGGGCAGCCGATATGGTGGCGGCACTCTCCATGAGCTTTGTAAGTGTATCGCGGTCGTATTCCAACTCTTGTCGCCATTTTACCAAATCAATATCTTGAAGCAATACTTTTACCTTGTTACCAATCAGGTAGTCACTTTCATCCTCTTCTAAATCAATGCTGTCTATGGTAATGGATTTATCCGACAATTCGGCTATATGTTCTATCTTGTATAAATTCTGATTGACTTGTTCTAATAGGGCTTTTACACTCAAATAAAAAGAATAGATGGAACTCTCCATCCGCTTCAAGTAATTCACCCGCATAAGGTCAACCAGATTCTTCTCCCGATCGGACTGTGTAAAGACACTTCCCGTACTTAACTGATAGTCATATTTTTCCGCATATTCCGCTTTTTTCTCCTCTTTCAGTGAAGATATAGGCGAGTAATTTGCCAGATTCAGCTTGCGAATAGCATTGTTGATATTTCTCAAAGATGGAAATAGTTGCTGACTGTCTATATCCGTTTTTTCGTTTATAGGTTTTAAGCGTGTTGGAAATCGTCCCACGTCTGCCGAATCGTAGTATTTAACGATATGCTTGCGGGAACGGGCAATCGTAAGCATATCCAATAATTTGAAGTAGCGGTTATCCAACCGGTCAAACAATACGTTGATGTTTCGGTCGGACATTTTTGCCCAATCGGAAAATTGCCGCTGAGCCAGCTTCATCACATTGGAAATGTTATCAATTCCTTCGTCTTCAAATACGGTATCTTCTCCTTCGGTAATAAATGATATCTGATTCTTCAAATCGTTCATGCGATTATTTACCGGAGTTGCCGAAAGCATCAATAGTTTCGTCTTAACTCCTTTTGTGATCACCTCGTTCATCAGACGGGAATAACGGGTCATCTCTCCTTTGGAGGGATAATTATTCCGGAAATTGTGTGATTCGTCAATGACCACCAAGTCGTAGTTTGCCCAATTGATAGCGGCAAGGTCTATATCGCCCGACTTTCCACGAAGACGGGTTAAGTCGGTGTGGCATAATACATCGTAGTTGAAACGGTCGTTGATAAGAATGTTGCGTTTGTCATTCTGTGTATAAACCGTCCAGTTGTCGCGCAATTTTTTGGGACAAAGGACAAGCACCCGGTCGTTTCGCAATTCATAATATTTGATAACGGCAAGTGCCTCAAAGGTTTTACCCAGCCCCACACTATCGGCTATGATACAACCGCCATACTTCTCTATCTTCTCAATGGCTCCCATTACTCCATCTTGCTGAAATTTGTAGAGCTTTTTCCAAATCTCCTTTTCCTTAAAGCCGGTCTTGGATTTAAAAATCTTATCGTCTGCGAAGTCAACAATAGAGTAGTGGAACAGATGGTGCAATATCATGTAATAGACTGAATCGGGAGAATAATCCCTGTATCCCTTTTTCAGTTCTTCAATGGCTAATTTTGTGATCTCTTTGGTCAAGGTCGTGTCCGACCAAATATGGTTATATATTTGTTTGAGCTGTTCAACGTCATCAATTCCATCTTGTAAAATATGTTGCTGCGGATTTTTAGAACCTATAAAACCTAAGGCATCCGAACAGAAATCTGCCATACCTGAATGAATCACACAACCTTCATTCTCTTTTTCAACAAAAATCAACTTAAATCCAAAAGCATTGGGAACTTTAAGCGCACGGATGCGGCTTCTTTCAAGGATACGGCTGCACTCTTCGGCTGCCGTTCTCAACAGCAGTTGTCTTTTAAGCTCTCCCTCCTCAGTCGCACCCCAAAATGAATTATCCATCGCAATGGAGACTCCATTTGCTTTATTTGTTAGCGGATTGGTCAAAAGCAAGATGTTTAAACCCTTAATATGTTTCATCTTTTCACGCAAAAGATAGAAAGCATAGATGCTAAACATTCCGGTACTAATAGAGACAATCGTGCTATTGTCTATTCTCTGTGATAATTCATTCTCAACCGTTCGGCCTTGCTTGTTGTCTAATATCTTCATGTTTAAGCAGGTATTAATTACTCTTTAGTGGTATTAAACAACACTCTCACATCAACATCCAATGCTTCCGCTATAAGCCCGAACACCTCTACCGAGGGTTGCGCTTTGTTGGAACACCACCGGGATATGGTAGTTTCATTTTTAGCTATTCTCTCCGCAAGCCAGCGATTGGTTTTGCCTTTTTCAGCTAAAACAACCTTAATTCTATTTGTAACCTTTCTTTCCGCCATATTTAACTACGCTTTGCTCCGTTGAACGTTGTTTATCTTATAGAGTCAAACATTTGATGTTATTAGATGCAAATATAGCGTTTTAATTTAAATTCCACCGTACACTATTCAATTTATTGTGTAATCGCAGGTAAGGCGAGCGTTAGTGCAAGGTGCAAGTATCTATATATAGATAGACTTGCACCTTGCACTAAACTTAAAACATTGTGATTCAAAACAATTGTTGATTAAAAAATAAGTTGTAACTTTGAACCTGAATTTTATGCAGACAAATTGCGGACAATAGTAGCCAGAACTGCCAGAATAAAGAGCAGAAATGGAAACTAACCTAATTTGTACCCCATAGAGATCTTTGAGATATTAATTCACTGAATGTAAGCGGTCTGATGTTGATTCGTTCGAGTCCCGTACGCACCGCGAAAGCAAATAGCAAATTAAAGCAAAGCTCTGAAATTCAAGAAATTCAGAGCTTTTTTCTTTTTCTTCACTTCATTTAAAACAGAGTTTAAGTAGGCGATAGATGTGCCCATTCAAACTCTACAATGATTTTTTAACCAATCATTTTATTCAAATGTAACATTACATCTTCAATTAAAGGTACCTATACTAAGCATCTGTTTATAATTGAACAGAGACTACAACTGCATGTGTAAAATAGGATATTCCTTACCTTCTCCGTCCAAATTCGACCTTTTATATATGTTAAAACCCATATATTTATAAAAACCGACAGCTTGAACATTTTGCTCATTCACATCAACTTTAGTTACTTGCAAATTATCTATGGCATAAGTTATTAATTTTTTTCCGATTCCTGCGCCTCGATACTTATTGTCAATAAATAACATTTCAAGATTTCCTTCTGCAATTCCCATAAATCCGATTAAGATTCCCTCTTGTTCAAATCCGAATAGATTAACATACTGAAAATATACCGGAAGTCGTTCCTTATAATATAGAAAATCTTCCTCTTTAAGAAAATCATGTGTACTCAATACTGCACTTTCCCAAATTTCCATCAAACGTGGATAATCCGTAACTTTAATTTTTCTAATCATACTTGTAATTGCAATTTAAAGCCGCAAAGTTCGTTACTTATACATTCAAAACACTGAACCCAAGTTAAAAAATACGTTTACGGATTCTGCTTAGTGCTTGCGGTGTGATACCCAAATAAGAAGCTATATCTTTTAATGGTATATAGTTTAATGTAATACCATATTCTTCCATCATCTGTAGATAATACTGTTCAGGAGAATATTTAATCAAGTCGATATTTCTTTTCAAAAGTTTATTCAACAATATAGCATTTAAATCTTCAAATACAGTTTTTACTTTAGGGATAGCGGTATATAGTTCATTTACTTGCTTCTTGTCTATTCGGTAAATAACACTATCTACAATTGTTTGCACATTAAATGCAGACCTAGTTTGTAATGTAAAAGATATGTTTGACATTGAAAACGTACCCTCTTTACAAAACCAGAAAGTTTGTTCTTCCCCGTTATGATTTAAAAGCCAACAACGTAATATTCCTTCAAAAACGAAATAACTATACCTCTCTGTTTCTCCTTCCTTAATCAAAAATGTACCTTTACTAACTAATATTCGTTCAAAATATTGGTCGAATAACTTAAACTCCTCCCAATTAAAAATATTAGTACTAAAATTAAATTCTTTAAGTAGTTTTTCTAAAAGCATAATCTAAATATGATTCGTAATATACTTACTCATTTAATATATTCACTATTACTTCCGCCCTATTTAACTTCTCATATTTAGTGAATATATTTTCAGTAGCCATCTTTATATTACTCCTTTCGCCCACTCTCCGGCCTGCTTGACACTTCCGTTCAACAATCGGCTTTCTCCCCATACGATTTTTGGATAAAGTTTCTTGAGTTGTTTTACACTATTAGTTATTGAGCTTCCTCCGGAAGTAGCAAATGGAATAACGGTTTTACCGGAAAAATCATATTTCTCAAGGAATGTATTGACCGGACGCGGACATAAATTCCACCATATCGGGTAACCAAGGAATATCACGTCGTAATCTTTCAGATTAAGCGCTTCTCCCCCCAATTCCGGACGTGAATTTTCAGTCGTCATTTCAATTGAACTACGGCTACTCTTGTTGTTCCAGTCGAGATCTGCCGAGGTATAGGCTGTAGCGGGAGTTATCTGATAAAGTTTGCCGCCAACCGTTTTTGCAATGGCATCGGCGGCTTTTTCTGTAGTTCCAGTACAAGAGAAATAGGCAACCAGGATTTTCTTATCGGACTGTACATTAGTATCCGCTGTCTGATTCTGCGCTTTTGATGAGCAGCTAAAGCAAAGGAGACTCATAAATATGAATATAATCTGTTTCATTTTATTTTGATTTTAAATATTTCTTATCATTAATTAGTTTAGACATTATCACGATGGAGTAACCCCACAGGCGTTTTCATTCTTCCATTACTTTGATAATTGCCCATATCGTCCATCAAACGATGTATTTCTTCTGTATTAAGCGCTTTGCGCGTCTTTACATATTCCTTAAAATTCCTCGGTAGTCATATTATTTCCTTTCAAAAGATAAAGCAGGATTAGCAAAAATCATCGTTTAGTCTGTTCGAGTTTGTTATACTCGTCATCTGTAACCGGTTCAAGCCACTCATTGGAAGTGTTTTCACCGGAAACTTCGAAAGCCAGATGAGCAAACCAACTGTCGGCAGCAGCTCCGTGCCAGTGTTTCACATTGGCAGGAATATGGATAACCGTACCAGGCAGAATCTCTACCGCCGGTTTACCTTCTTCCTGATACCAGCCTCGACCGGCTACACCGATAAGCATCTGTCCGCCACCTTTCGTTGCACGGTGAATATGCCAGTTATTGCGGCAACGTGGTTCAAAAGTAACGTTAGAGATATTCACCTGCTCGCGCGAAACCGGAGCAAGATAACTGTTACCAATAAAATACTGTGCATAGGCTGTATTGGGTTCGCCAATAGGGAAAATCATCTCACGCTGGAAAGCTGTTTTGGCATCCTCACCAACAATATCTTCAGACCATACTCCTTTTGCCAAATTGAACGCTGCCCACGCTTTCGGCCAACCTGCATAGAAACCTATATGAGTGATAATCTCTGCGATCTCCGTGCGGGTGATGCCGTTCTTCTTCGCCGACTGAAGATGATAAACGAGCGAATTGTCCGTGATTCCCATACTGATAAGGGAGGTAATGGTTACTAAACTGCGGTCACGCAGACCGAGTTTGTCAGTGCGGCTCCAAACTTCTCCAAAGAGAACATCGTCATTAAGTTCCGCAAACTTGGGGGCAAACGTTCCTAACTGGTCGCGTCCTGCCGTCTGTACTATCTTTTCTTGTGCCATAACATTGAGTGTTAAAATACTAAATACTGAAAATAAAAGGAGTTTATTCATAATCATTTCGTTTATTGAATGAAGTTATTAATGCAATTTGCGGGGTTAAGCGGCATTTGGTCAGAGAGTACGAGAGTCTTAACCATGTGCAGCGTTCCTTGCTTGTACTTTTGAAAATGCTCCGATGCAATATGAGATTTATAAGCCTCCTGACTCGCGTAAGTTTCAAGAATAGTTATCCTGCCAGGATTCTCTTTTTCGCTGACGGCATACATAGTCAGCACTCCCGGTTCAGTACGCAAGGAGACTTCACCCACTTCGGTCGCATATTTCATATATTCTTCAAGATACTCCGGATAAACCTCGATTTTCGATAGCCGCACAATACCGTCAGCCGCCATAGGTAATTTGGCGCACATACCAGGCTGCTGTTTTATATCCTTTTTCCCTGTCATACTGCATGATAACATAACGAATAAAGACAAAACACTTAGAATTGTTTTTATCATCATCTTCTATCTTTTCATTATTAAACTTCTGATTGCAAATTTACTGCGATAAAACGAATGGAATTGTATATCAATTACGGATTTTTGTACCCAAATCCCCGATTCTGCAATAAAGAACCGTACATAATTCGAATGAAATGAATTATATTGCCAATAAAAGAATTAAATATACTACGATTTAGAACGTAATCATAAATGATGACCCCAAAGTAAGCATATTCATATACTCACCACTGTTTCTGCTATGTGACGGAAGCAAGTTATAATCGAGAAAAAAACGGATTCCATAATATTCCTTTGCTTTGAACGTCAAGGAAACCCCACTTCCCATGCAGAAACCACTTCTTGAAGAAACCGACCGGTCAGTTAATTCCAATTGTGGATAATGCACGTATCCACCCAGAAGTTTACTGCCTATCAGCCATCGTGAAGACAACGGATATGAAAAATAGCTTCCTCCGCAAAGTGATATCGCATCAAAGGTGTTATTCTCTGCCCGTTCTTCATTGACAATAATCAAAGTATTGGAAACTGTGAATCGTCCTCCAACGCCTACATACGGATTAAAAAAATAGGCCCCCTCCACACCGGCCGAACTGCCTGATGAAGTACGGAACTCCATTTCTTCGTCAATATCATAACCGCTCAACGGAATATTCAACCCGAGATACAAACTGACAAATGAAGGCTTGTCCATCCTGTCGAACATATTTTCATTCGCAAACCTATTGATCCCTTTTTCCCTGAATATCAGATCAGCAAAGTAATACCCCACTTCCGTTGACAATATTCCGATTCCTGCACCCGTCAATACATCACTTAACCAATGCTTGTTGTTTGCCATCCGCATAAGACCGGTTGCAGTAGCCACACTATATGCTCCGACACCTACCCACGGACTTTTATGTCCGTATTCCTTAGTAAACATGGTAGCAGTCATAAATGCCGTAGCCGTATGTCCGGATGGAAAAGAGTGTTTGTTTGAACCATCCGGACGCTCGACATTCGTCGTTTGCTTCAAAGTATTTACCACACCACCCATCAGCAGTGCAGAAAAAGCATCGGAAACGAGCATTCTACCCCATGAACTGCGACTTTGTACTCCAGCTACTTTCATACCAAGCATCACCGCAGCAGGGGCATATTGCATATAATCATCCAAATGACGATTGAAACGGGGCAGATATTCGTTACGTAAACCTCGAAAATGATCGTCCTCCCTTTTTACAATCAAGCCACCAACAATTAACGGAACGCCGATATACGTCATCTGATAGAAACGGGAAGATGAGAATTTATCAAGCCTTCTACTAAAATTGGTTGTTGTAGAGATACGCAAACTATCCCCTCTTTCTGCCATTACATTATCTGCCGAATTTTGAGCCGATAAGAAAGAAAAGCTACAAATGCCAACAATGCATATTACAATCCTTTTCATGCTATCGTAATTTCTTTTGAATTAGGATACAAAGATAACAGGCAACTTTGTAGAAAGTTTGAAGATTTACAAAAATATGACTATAAATTCTATAGTTATGAGTTACATTACAACTTTTACGGGGAAGCATTTCGACCCCATCCATCCTGTTCCTGAAAAAATTGATATGAAAGACATCGCTCATGCCTTGTCTTTGATCTGTCGTGCAAACGGTCATACCCGTTTCTTTTATTCTGTTGCCCAACATTCTATCGCGTGCTGCAAAGAGGCTAAAACACGAGGACTTTCCAACCATATACAGTTGGGATGTTTGTTGCATGACAGCTGTGAAACTTATATGTCAAATGTGACACGTCCGATAAAAGCCAAACTTACAGAATATCTCAAATTCGAAGATCACCTGCAAAATATGATTTGGAATCATTTTATTAGCGAATCCCTCTCGGATACAGAAAACTAAATGGCACGCGGACTCTATTTTTAAAACCGATAAGATACTTTTCTCATCAGACTCTTGACAAAGGACTTTTTATGTTGTATCTTTGAGAAAAGAAAAAGTATAAGCAACATGAAAATAGTAAGAAATAATCATACATAAATCATAAATAACCTGGTATTTTACAATACCACTCCTATACGATATGGGGCAATAGTCGAATGATTATTGCCCCATTTTGTTTATAATTCAGCTTAAAATCTCTCGTCTGATTCTAAAACTGTTCTACAATAGTTTATAATAAACTCGAATACCGTTTTACTAAAACTATCAAAAAGTTTATTATAAACAGAATCCGGGTTTATTAAAAGCCACGTTTCCTTTTGTCAGAAATAGAGTAAACAAGATTTCTAGGATTCACCATAAAAGATCTGCTACAACCTTACAAGTAATATAAGCATACAATCATTCATTTACTTCTTTATTTACACAATCGTTTTCCTCCCTCACATTCCATCTTTCTTTTTTCCCAATTCGTTAATTAAACCCAAAACTTCAATTACGATTTGCCGTATCTACCATATTTTTACATACATTTGCGTCTGACACAGGTGTCAAACACGAGGTCTAATTTAAGATGTTTGGTATATGAATGCATATAAAGTGGGTTTAGATATAGGCTCTACTACCGCCAAGATGGTAGTATTGGACAAAGATGGAACTACAGTCTTGTTTTCCGGATACAAAAGGCATCAGGCAAAAATACAAGAATGTTTACTCGGATTTCTTTATCAAATAAAGGAACAGTTGGGTGATATTCCTTTATCTTTCCATATTACGGGCTCTGTTGGAATGGGAATTTCAGAGAAATGCTCTCTGCCGTTTGTGCAAGAGGTTGTAGCTGCAACAAACTATGTGCGCCGGGAGCATCCGCACACAGCCACTATGATCGATATTGGAGGAGAAGATGCGAAAGTTGTTTTCTTTCAGGACGGACAGGCTACAGACCTGCGCATGAATGGAAATTGCGCCGGCGGAACCGGGGCTTTCATTGACCAGATGGCTATTCTGCTTGGAGTCTCCATCGACGAATTGAATGAACTAGCACTTCGTTCCAATCAGGTATACTCTATCGCTTCACGCTGCGGAGTATTCTGCAAAACGGACATACAGAATCTGATAGCCAAAAATATATCTAAAGAAAATATAGCAGCTTCCATTTTCCATGCAGTAGCCGTACAGACCACTGTCACACTTGCACGCGGTTGCAATATCGTAGCTCCGGTATTACTCTGCGGTGGCCCATTGACTTTTATTCCGGCCCTTCGGAAAGCATTTGCCAGCTATCTGAATCTGTCACAAGATACAGATTTCATATTACCGGAAAAAGGAAATCTGATCCCTGCCTGGGGAGCAGCATTGGCAGAGAACAATGAAGAAAGTATTCATCTCTCCAACCTGATACAGGTAATAGAAAACAAACTAAGTGTTACCTCACCTTTCCAGAGTGATCTTTCTCCTATATTCGACAGTGAGGAAGAATATCGGTCATGGAAAAAAGAAAAAGACCAGTATAAAATTCAATATGCCAGTCTGCGTCCCGGATTACAGGAAGCAACTATCGGCATAGACTCCGGCTCTACTACCACCAAAATCGTAGTACTCGACAACAATCATCGTATCCTTTACTCCTATTATCACGACAACAACGGAAACCCTATAAAAACAGTAGAGAACGGCTTGCAGAAACTATATGAAGAATGCCGGAGACGAGGAACTACCCTGCGCATAAAAGGAGGATGTTCTACCGGTTACGGAGAAGATCTGATAAAAGCGGCTTTCCACATGGATGCGGGAATCATTGAAACCATCGCTCATTATGCTGCTGCCAAACATATCAGCAAAGAAGTTTCTTTTATCCTGGATATTGGAGGGCAGGATATGAAAGCCATCTTTGTGAACGACGGAGTAATCAACAGAATCGAAATCAATGAAGCCTGTTCCTCCGGTTGCGGTTCTTTTATCAGCACATTTGCGCAATCGCTGGATTACAGTGTGGAGGACTTTGCCAAAGCAGCTTGTTTTTCGCAAGCACCATGTGATCTGGGTACACGTTGCACAGTCTTCATGAACTCCAAAGTAAAACAGGTACTTCGGGAAGGAGCGTCCGTAGCGGATATAGCTGCCGGATTATCTTATTCCGTTGTTAAAAACTGCCTGTATAAGGTTCTGCAATTAAAAGACACGGAGATACTTGGCGACCATATTGTCGTGCAGGGAGGAACCATGCGTAATGATTCCATCGTACGAAGTCTGGAAAAGCTGACCGGGAAACAAACCTTCCGCAGTAACTGTCCTGAATTGATGGGTGCTCTTGGTTGTGCCCTATATGCCAAACAAATCGAAAATGCCCGGGTGACGGAGCTGAACGAGATGCTCCAATGGGCACAATATACTTCCAAGCAACTTCAATGCCGGGGGTGCGAGAACCAGTGCGCCATCATGCGATATACGTTCAACAGTGAAAACCATTACTTCTCCGGCAACCGGTGTGAGAAGGTGTTTTCCAATAAAGGAAGCCATGCGGACAAAGGCATCAATACGTATGATAAAAAGCTGGAATTATTATTCGACCGGAGCGCAGATATTCCACAACCCCTATTCACCATAGGTATTCCACGTATTCTGAACATGTATGAGGAATACCCTTTCTGGCATACCTTATTTACTGCTTGCGGCATTCAGGTACAGTTGTCGGACCCCTCTACATTCAGCAAATACGAGACTGCTGCCGGCATGGTGATGTCTGATAACATCTGCTTCCCTGCCAAACTTGTGCACAGTCATATCCGTAACCTGACACTGCAAAACGTCAACCGGATATTTATGCCGTTCGTTGTTTTCGAGAAAAAGGATAAGCAACAGCAAAACAGCTATAATTGCCCCATCGTTTCCGGTTATTCGGAAGTCATCAAAAGTGTACAGGAAGAGAATATACCGATAGATGCTCCGACTATCACCTTCAAAGATGAAGCATTGCTGTATAAACAATGCTATGAATATCTGAAATCTTTGGGTATCAGGGATGAGGTATGCAAAAATGCCTTCTCACGCGCATTACAGGAACAATATGCTTTCGAAGAAAAAATTGCTGCCTATAATCAGGAAGTTCTGAACGAGGGACGGGAAAAACACAAACTGATTATCTTACTCGCCGGACGCCCTTACCATAGCGATCCACTGATACAGCACAAGGTTTCGGACATGATTGCTGCGATGGGAGTTTATGTGATAACTGATGATATTGTCCGCCAGCAGGAGATTTCATTGGAAAAGACTCATTACCTCTCTCAATGGGCATTTACCAACCGTATTCTGAAAGCAACCAAGTGGGCGGCAATGCAAGAGGGTGACATACAATATATGCAGATGACTTCTTTTGGCTGCGGTCCGGATGCTTTCCTTATAGATGAAGTACGTAACTTGCTGAAACGATACGGCAAGAATCTTACTTTGCTCAAGATAGACGATGTTAATAATATCGGCTCCATCAAATTACGAGTCCGCTCGTTGGTGGAAAGCTTGAATTTCAGTTTGAAACATTCTCAAGCGAAAGATCCCGAGCCATTTGTTTCAACTGCTCCTTTCACCAAGAAAGACAAAAAGAAGAAAATCCTCGCTCCATTTTTTACGCCTTTCATTTCACCACTCATTCCATCCATCATGAAAGTGGCCGGATATGAAATGGAAACGTTACCGTTGAGCGACACCGCATCTTGCGACTGGGGATTGAAATACTCCAATAATGAGGTATGTTATCCGGCAACATTGATTGTCGGCGACATAGTAAAAGCCTTTAAAAGCGGACGTTATGATCCTGCCAATACGTGCGTTGCCATCACACAAACCGGTGGACAATGTCGTGCCAGCAACTATATTTCACTGATAAAAAAGGCATTGATTGAGAATGGATACACCAATACACCGGTGGTATCACTTGCTTTCGGCAGTGGTATCGAAAATGAGCAATCCGGTTTTAAGGTAAACTGGCTCAAGGTTTTACCAATCATACTTGCGTCTGTGTTATACAGTGATTGCATTGCCAAATTCTATTATGCAGTTGTCGTTCGTGAGAAAGAACGGGGACAGGCCGCCCGTCTGCGCGATCTTTATCTGGATACAGCACAGCCCATCATCCAGAAAAATAAACCGGAGGACTTGTTGAGCTACTTATATCTCGCTGCCAGAGACTTCAACAAAATCTGTGAACAGAGATCCTGTCACAAAGTAGGTATTGTTGGGGAAATATTCCTGAAGTTCAACCCTTTTGCTCAAAAGGACGTCACCTCATGGCTCATCAACCAGAAGATCGAAGTGATTCCGCCACTGATAAGTGATTTCTTCATGCAGGGATTTGTCAACCTGAAAGTGAGACAGAACCAACACTTGCAGCGAAAACTCACTCCCGACTTTGTTATCGACTGGTTATACAAGAAAGTCCAGAAGCAGATTAATAAAGTGAATGAAATCGGCAAAAATTTCAATTACTTCACGCCGTTCGAATCAATCTTTGAAAAGGCAGAAAAAGCTAAACAAGTCATCTCCCTGGGCACCCAGTTTGGAGAGGGTTGGCTGATATCCGGTGAAATACTATCCTTTGCTTCCCAAGGAGTCAATCATGTCATTAGCTTGCAACCTTTCGGATGCATTGCCAATCACATTGTAGAAAAAGGAATAGAAAAACGTATAAAATCGCTGTGCCCTCAAATGAATATACTATCTTTAGACTTTGACAGTAGCGTCAGCGATGTGAACATAACAAACAGATTATCACTTTTTATTGACAACATAAACAACTAAAATTATGGCTACAACGGAACATAGCGATTTAGAGCAGCAAATAATAAAAACTGCCCAACAACTTTTTATAGAAAAAGGATTTGTGGAGACCAGCATGAGTGATATTGCTGCAACGGTAGGAATCAACCGGCCCACTTTACATTATTATTTCAGAACCAAAGATAAGATGTTCAAAGCCGTGTTCGGCTCGATAGTCATGTCTTTAATGCCGAAAATACAGGATATAGTAAAACAGGATATCCCATTTATGGAGCGACTGAGCATGATTCTGGATGAGTATATTGAGCTTTTCACAAGTAATCCCTGTCTTCCCAGATTCATTTGTGGGGAAATACAGCGTGATGTAAACCACTTGCTTGCCACTGCAAAAGAACTTCAGTTCGGAGATGCTTTATCCCAAGTGAAAGACAGTATACTGACAGCAATGGAAGACGGTAAACTTAAAAAGGTTCCGATACATATTGTATTTCTGACTGTCTACAGCCTATTGAGCTATCCATTTCTTGCCAAGAACCTGATAGTATCTTTATTCTTGGAAGATGAAGCCGCTTTTGCTGACTTCCTGCAAGAATGGAAACAAAACATCATCAACCAATTGCAGAACTTATTGTGTTATGAGGAATAGTATAGACACTATAAACAAAAAGAGACTGAATATTCAGTCTCTTTTTGTTTATTACCATTCCAATCACCCCATCTTGCACCTTATTCGACCACAAAATCTTCCGATTTAAAATTACTATAGAAACGTCCTGAAATAGCAGTAAACTTCAATACACAGTAATCGGGATCCGTCACTCCCTCCGGATAATACATGGTATCTCCCTCCTGCCAGATCATCTCTTTACTGGCACTATCCGTCAAGACATCCATCGTACCGCGTAGCATGACACCTCTAAAGAATCTCGTATCACAGAAGTAGATACACGCATGGTTGTTCTCACGGTATTGCGCCACACGCATGGACGACGTATTTGTTGTCAGATAAATCGTTTTTATCCCCTTTCTTTTTCTGGGTTGCAACATTGCTTTGATGGTAGGAAATCCTTCACCGTCTATCGAACCGATAAAAGCTGTTTTCAGTTTATCAATCATGTTGCCTACTGTTTTTTCCGCGTCTCTCATCATTTTACTTTTTATTATTGGTTTATTATCTGATGCGAAAGTAGAGAAATGCCAGGAAAGCAATGCAATAAAAAGAAAGGTAGAAATAGCACTTTTTACGGTTTGTGCGCCTTACGATACAATAACGGAGTTTCTCCCGTATGCTGCCGGAAGCTACGGATAAAATAAGAAACCGTTGAAAAACAGAGTTCAAATGCAATATCAGCTATAGGAAAGTCCGTATAAACAAGCAGCCTCTTGGCCTCTTCCATCACCTTGCCCTGAATATATTGTTTTGCGCTGAACCCCATGGTCGAGGTTATCATCTCATTGAGATAGTTAGGAGTAATGCAGAGCTTATCCGCATAATATTGAACCGAATGTTGCTCTTTTGCATGTGTAGCAACCAAATTCATGAATTTACTTACATGATTATTGGAAACTTCCCTACTTCTGCCCTCCTCTATCGAAGTCATTTTAAGGTAAGCACGGTCCAGCAACATCAGGACTTCATAAAGCAATGCTCTCAAAACGTGTACATCGCCCTGTTGATACGAATCAATCTCCATCTTTATATCATGCAAGGTTTCAAGTATGCGTGTATAAAGCTCATCAGACAAATGTAGTAGCGATGAAGAACTTTCTATCTGAAAAAACGAAAGATGCTGTACAAACAAAGAATCTTTAAAGAGGAAAGACAAAAACTCTTCTTCGAAAATCAGAGCATACCCATTGGTGATATGATGAGTATCCCAGTTCCGGATTTCCCCCGGTTTAGAGAAAAGAACGTCACGAGGAATTGCTTCATAGGTTTGGTTATCGACTGAAAAAGCTCCCTTACCTTCTGTTATAAAAGTAATATCATAATAATTTAGAGTGTGGACAGTACTTTTAGCCAGGAACTTCTTCACATACTTCAGTTCTACTACATCGACCAAAAGTTCACTCCCATACTTATGCTTATAAAAAGTATATCGAGGTATTGAGTTTTTCATTCAGAATACAAAAATAGTATTCCTTACCAAATAATCCAAAGACTTTCCAAAATCGATTCGATTGAATAAGCCATGAGCCATCTGATAAGGAATACATAGAAAAATATGTCTAGGTTATATTTCCTATTTAGAACTTCCGGCCAGATATCCCAAACTGGTCACATCTGCCCCCAAGTAATGATTAATGTGCTTCAATGGCACCCTGTACAGAATATCCGGAATTTCCGCCAATAAAGAGAGGTACCTTTCCCTTACTGTCAGCTTGCGGGCATTCATATCCTCTTCCTCTTTAAAGTAAAACTGATACTCCATCAGTTGACGGACCAGATTCGCAAATGAAATTGAAGATGCACACAACTCTTCAATCTCCTCTTCACTGATGTAATAAGCAGCACATTTCGTCAGTGTCTTGATAGAATACTGACTTGAATTATAGCATAACACAGCATCACCCGCAGAGAAAAACCGATTGGTTCTCTCTTCTCCTTCATGAGTGGTATATGTATGCAAAATACCGGAAACAATAATGTACAAGCTCTGTTCTGGCAATGTGGCAGAAGCAATCGTTTCTCCTTTATCCAGATACACCATTTCCATTCGAGCCAACAGCTCTTTCACTTCTCTTTCATCCACCTGATACTCAAAACAGAGTTTCTTCAAATAAGCTTCCATACAAAATAGATTTTAGTTAATATATGTCACTTAAAAACACCTAATTCGACATAGCAGGCATCATTGTGCCTCTCAAATATAATTTCCTTTGGGTATATCGTAAATACCAGATACAGATCAATAATGAAACGACCGTTGAAATGGGTGGAGCAAATCCCATGATAAACAGCGACGAGCTATCTATCTGGCTGAACCAGTATGACAACGGTATACGAAACAGGAAAGTGGCTATCAGACTGTGAATCATCGGGAATAACGAGTTTCCTTGTCCGCTGAAATAAGAATTAATGCAGAACACGAAACTAACCACGATGCAGTCGATGCTATACCCTCGCAAATAATCTGCCGCCATTGCCACCACAGCAGCATCTTTCGTAAAGAAAGCAGTAAGAGTCTCCGGCAGGAATTGCGAATACACGCAAACCGACACACCGAAAACAAGAGCAATCCCAATCCCCGAAGCCAGACATTTATTCATTCTCTTGATAAGTCCCGCTCCATAGTTCTGTGCAGTCATGGTTGCCACAGCCGATGATATAGCCATCGGAGGCAGCATAGCAAACACGATGATTTTCTCAACAACACCCAGGGAAGCAGATGCAATGACTCCCATCTGATTGACAATGACAGTGATAATCAGAAAAGAAACATTGATTAAAGCATCCTGCAAAGCAATAGGTGCTCCCAACACCAAGATCTTTTTAGACAGATTCCGGTTCAATCGAATATCTTTCCGTGAAAAGTCAAAATGGAATCCGTGCCGGTATAAGAACCAGAGCGCTATTCCAAAGCTGACTCCTTGTGCAGTTACAGTAGCGATAGCCGCTCCCGTAGCCCCCCAATGGAAATAACCGACCAATATAAAATCGAGCACTATATTTATCACACATGCCAGCCCAACAAAATAAAGTGGTGTTTTAGAATCACCCAATCCACGCAAAATACCACATACAACATTATATCCTACTATAAACAGAATACCCAGAGAGCATACCAAAATATAGTTTTTCGTATCTACCATCGCTTCGACAGGAGTATGCATCAGTTCTGCTATCCGACTATGAAAAAGCACCATGACCAAAGTTAGCACTACGCCGGTTATTGAAAACAACCATACGGAAGCCCCGATAGTAAAAGCTACTTTTCGATTGTCTTTAGCTCCGGTAGCAATAGCAATCAGCACTGTTGTCCCGGTAGTAATACCCAGAATAATACCTGTAATTGTCTGCATCACCTGACTACCAATAGCTACGGCTGCCACACTTGCCGAATCATCATATTGTCCGACAACGAAAAGGTCAGCTCCGCCATAAAGTGCCTGGAGCACATTGGCAATCAGAAAAGGTACTGCAAACTGCAACAATACCTTCGGTACGCTTCCTTGTGTCAAATCTAACTCTTTCATAGTTTCTTCGATACTTTTCCTCTTTATCTTATTTTGTTACAACATAAAAAAAGTGCCGGACAAGCGAATGATTTGCACCATTCATCTTATCCAGCACTATAATTATTATTATAGCACCCTCCGATGAGGATTTTTATGCCTGTCCCTATTTCAGGGCTGCAAATATGGGCTTTGTTTTCATAATTACCAAATTTTAACCGGTTTTTATTTTCTTATGAAGATGTAACTAGCTATATATCAACTATTATCAGACGAGGTTTGGTCTATAGGATCTCCGTTAGAAAAACGAAAGAAAGCTGCCAACCGATCCGGATTCAGCGTATAACGTGCGCGTTCTTTTAATAAGAGTTCCGCATTCATTACGGCACAAGAATGAGAAACCACAGACATCATCGGCCAGTCCTTTAACGAATTTCCTACAACTAAAGTGTGTTCAGAAGCTAAACCCAAAGCCTTACATAACTGAAGTACCCCCTCTTTTTTACTCGCTTCAGGATGAATGACTGTTATCAGCGGAGCTTTATGAAAGACCTGGCAGGGATTTTCTTTCAACCGGGTAAGAATAGCTTCTCTCTGTTCTTTATCACGTACCAATATACTATACTTGTAAACCACTCCTTCATAACTATGAATAGTAACTTTTGACGATTCTCCATTTACCTCCGGATATACTTTCACCGGCAAACACTTAATCTGCCCCGAATAAGATAATAAACCTCCATCTGCAAACACTCCTCCTCTGAATAAATCGAAAAGAGCCTTTCCCAGCTTTTTCTTCGCCTGCTCCATCGACAGAGAAGTGGCAAGATATAAGGAAACGGACTGTGCCATATATCGCAAAGCGTTAGCATAACTTTCTGGAACTTTTCCCTGTGAATCAGTCAGTGTTCCATCCACATCGAAGAAAACAGTCGTAATAAGTGGCTTGTCCGGTATTCGCCAGAACGCCCCTTCTCCCATTATTCGATGTAAAGGGTGATTGTTCAGGTTACTAAATGCAATATAACAGTCACAAACCTTCCTCTTGCAAGATAACGGCACAACAGCTCCATCACCTTGATAAAAATTACCTATCCTCACCCGGCTTCGGGGACAAGCATACATATCCCCTTTCCAATCGATAAAACAATTATTCCTTCCTCCTGCACAAACTTCCCATTGTGCCGGAGCATTCTTCAAGTCATACTCAAAAAGATTATCCAGTTGACTGAAAAACTGAATATCTTCCTGACTTAATGGTGCCCTTAACCCTTGCATAGCATTAATGAATAAATAAATATCCGGTAAAAGAGCATTCCGTAAATCATTAAGTACAGCCTTTGCAGAGGGATTTCCTACCGCTCCGGCACATACCTGTATTCCCGCATGATGGAGTATATGAATCTGATGTGCAAATTTCTCTACCGAAGTCATCTCAGGATGAAAACTAGCCCAAAGCCTTATCTTACTTATCACAGTGGGAGCCACACAAATCTCATCAAGCCAGTGTTTAGCCGGAAAAGAAAGGTTAGTCTGACAGGAAATTCCGGACACCTGTGGCAATGCCGCCAAATGCACCATTCCTTTCCGATAATAACGATGGATCAACGCTTCACCGTAAGGAATAATAAATAGCTGCAACGGCTCCCCTTTCCATTGTTCAATAGCTGCTATAAAACGATTCCATGCCTGTTCATCCTGTGTCGTATCTGCCAGATGCGACTTTTTGCCGAAAGGACAATAAGAACAGGTATAATTGCAGCTATTCAATTTGCCGCGATAATATATACGCCTGAAGGAAAGTAAAGAGCCTTTGTTTTTCATTTCTATTTCGTTCAATAAGAATAAGTTTCCATCAGTTCTCTTATTTCAGGAGTAATGAACAACTGACCAATATAATCGGAGTATGCCATTCCGTCGGAAGTCAGACAAATACGACCGTTATCCGTATTTTCTATCCATTGCCGTTCAGCTAACTGTCGGAACAACGTCACATTATCCGGTGATTCTCCAAAGCGACGCTTATATTCGGCCTTATCAAGCCCCATATAATACATCAGATTTTTAATGATGAAACGTTGCCGCTGTTCTTCCTGCGAAAGAATAAATCCATTACGAGCCACTGTAAAATCAGTAGTGCCCATATAATCATCTATCTCTCCGGCAATACAACGCTGACAAACAGTATAGCGGGTGGCATAATGCAAATTACCGAGGTAACTGCGTCCGCCGGAGCCACACGATAGCATCACTTCATCCCCACATGAGATTTCCGCATCAGCAGACGGATGATGAATAAAACGTCGCATCGAAGTTTGTAGAAAACCTCTGTCTTTCAACAAATCACAAGCGGCACAATACATCTGAAAACAGACATCGTCGGATTCCCGCTCCGTGATAGCCGTTCCCGGTCGCACATATAGCGGATAGATAAAGAGTTCGTTAGGCTGAAACAGAAGAGCCTGTTCCAATGAATAAAGAAAGCTGGCCACAGTTTGTCCTTTGATTCCGTAAATCAAATCAATATTAAAAAACGGGAATTGTCTCTTCCGAATAGCCTCCAGCGCCTGATTAATCATGTCTCGCCGGGGACGTCTTTTCAAAGCAGTTAATTCTTCGTCAAGGAAACTCTGTACGCCAATACTCACACGAGCCACTCCTGCTTGCTTCAATAAGTCCAAACGGGCAGGATCGGCATATTCCGGCGATGTTTCTACGGAAGTAAAGGTATGTGAAGGATGCACTCCGAATAAGGCAGCTGTATCCAGTAAGTATTCCAGTTGAGGAACAGTGAGGAGCAACGGTGTGCCTCCTCCAATGGCGAAACTATCAAATGCCAGTCCGGTAGTGAGCGGAGACAACTGTTGCGCCTGCTTGTGAAGAGTTTCCAAATAAGTTGCGATATAATCCGCACGATTTGTTTGCAGAGAAAACAGGTTGCAATATCCACATTTATGACTACAAAAAGGAATATGGAAATAAAGCGATGCTTTCTGTCCTTCCACCTGTTTCAGGTAAGGAACCAGCGAAACCGGGGACGGAAAAGAACGATAAGCAGTTTTATGTGGATAACTATACATATAGTCTACATATCGTGGTAGCGGTTGATTCATTTTTTCGTTAAAATAAAGTGTTTGTAAGGGACTGTATAAACCGTTTCGTGGGATATGCAATGATATTCATATCCATCCTCTCCATAGCAAGTGCCATGATCGGAAAGAGCAATCACCAGCGTATTTCCCCGCTTCTGAAAGGCCTGAAATAAACGGGGTAGCTGACTGTCGACATATTGCAGCGCGGCAGCGTGTGATTCCTTATCATCCTTCATTTTGCCTTCCACATATTGGCAGTTCGGATAATGAATAGCAGAAAAATTGATATACATAAAAATCCGTTTGTCCTCCGGATAGTTTTCGAGTTTCTTCAATGCAAAATCAATTTGTTTTTCAGTACTATCGGGTGCCGTGCATCCAAAGGTCGGCAGCCAATAACTTTTAGTAAAGTAACCGGGAAACACACGCCCCAGTTCATTACGCTTGCTGAAGAAGTTCACCCCTCCTATACAAATCGTTTCATAACCTACATTGGCAAGGCTTTGCACAAAAGTTGCTTCCGTAAACGGATAACTTCCCGCAGGCGGAATACGTCCCGTACCAGCTTGCACAGGGAAAAACAACCACTTACGGCTGCGTAGCGAATGAGGTTCCGCCGGAGAAGGCAGAAATCCTGCAAAGATGGCAAAATGAGACGGGTAAGTAAAATTTCCCGGCGCATGTCTTTTTTCCCATTCTCCTCCGTGACTGTTCAGTACCGGTGTTCTTCCTGCCGCTTCTTCCTCCTTGCTGACATCATAACGCAAGGTATCAAAGCAAAGCATCAATATATCATGAGTACCCACCACCTGATTCATATCCAGATCCGGATTTTGGGTCTGTTCGCCAGCCGGCAGTTCATCTATTTGCATGGTTATATCTCTTTTTTATGTTTTTTATCTGTTGAATATAAATAGAATTATGAGCAAACATATCCTGATACACATGATCTCCCTGTCCGTTGACTTCTATTATATAAGGTATATCTGTTCCTCTCTCAATCAGGACATCCACTCCGGCATACTGCAAATCCAAGGATTGGACCGCTTCCTGACACTGAAAATAGATTTGTTGCCGCACTACTTCCGGCAAAGACAACTCGTTCCACCAATGTGCCTTATTGTTCAGATGCAGATTGGTTATGCTTCCTTTACTACATCTCACAACGATATAATCAATTTCAGATTCCCGGCACACTACCCGGAGATCATAATTCTCTCCCTGCAACTGCTCTTTAGGAATCCATTCTTCTAAAATAGCTTCTGTTTGCATCACCGCTTCCGCCAACGGGATCATCTCTTTTTCCGTACTCAAACGGTGGATACGTTTGGTGTTATGAATGACTCCATCCACTTGTTGCAAGGTAGTATAGACTACCCATTTATTCCGGTTGGGTTGATAGCGAACAGCCATAATGCCTCCCGCCCCCGAACCGTAACGGGGTTTCAAAAAGCATCCTCTACCGCAACCGGCAAGAAGCTCTCTCAACTCATCAAAAGAATGGGGAGAAGGTAACATCGGAGTCACTTTCAAACCTCTGTCCATCAGCACTTGTTTAGTCTCCTTTTTATCAAGAGCACGTAACAAAGCATGGGGAGTATTCAAAAAGGACACGTCATCAGATAGCCTCATCTCGCCCAAACGTTGCAGTGTTTCCTTATATGCCTGATTCAACAGCGCATATTTCTGGAAATCCGTTTCATCGCTTACACAAGGTTCCAGTTTGATAACTGCCTGCCGTAATTGCGGCAAGCAGTTAAAAAGTTCCCCGTAAGTCATAAAACGAACTTCCGTCTGCAAGTGTTTGCCTGCTTCAATAAAGTATTCTATACGTTTGGACAGAGAGTTGCTGACAACGATTATCTGCATCTCCTATTCTGTAATCATCGGGTAATACCACAATTCACCATCATATTCATCCACCTCTTCAGTTTCAGCAATATCTATTTTCATAGGAAGATTCTGCAGCTGTTTCTTCATATCCTTGCTCAAATAATTGTAGCGCATATTGATAAACTTCAAATGAGCGATCTTATCCATATTATCCAGCAATAATTGGGCACCTTCATCTTTGAGAGTACCGGCCGAAGCATCCATTGTTTCAAGTTGGGGAAGAATATCCGACTCCAGGAACATTTCTACAATCTTGTCCTGTTCTTCAGAATTGACGATCCCCAGATAAGTCAGCTTCGGGAAACGTTCTTTGGAGAACAACGGACGGAATATCTCAATTATCAGCTTCAAATCCATAATCTTCCACACCAACATATAGAATCAGTTTTTCCAGATTGGGGAAATCAGAACCAAGAATATCTTCTACCACTTCAGTAGGCAGGCCACCACTGATAATTTCCAGTGACCGCAACTCCGGCCGTGAAGTCTTTCCCAAACGCAGATTATTGGTTCCTTTGATTTTCAGATCCTTCAATTTAGGCATGGCATCGAGCAGCGGACTAATATCAGCTTGTTCAATCCATGAAATCTCCTGTTCTTCCTGCTCAATATCTCCCCAGAACAAGCCTTCTATTTGTGCGAACTTCTCCTTATTTTCAATCATTCCCTGTAATAAGGCAGAACAGTCACCACCCTCATAATCCCAACAACCGATTGTTATTTGTTTATATTCAGAGAGATGTTTATCTTTCAATATCTTATCCAGAAGATTCACATTGTTTTCATACTCATCGTAACTCAAAGTATATTTCTTGGCTTCCACTTTCATTTCACGTGCGGTTTCTTCAGTAGTTTCCACATACCCTTTTTTGGTCTTTTCCGCAATCAGTTTGCCGGCTGCTTTTTCAGCCTCTTCAGTCGTTGCGTAGTTTTTCACTTGTGTTTGTCCATCGGTCCCCAACTTACCATAGTTTACAATAACATCTGTTCCGACTACATCTATACTCCAGAATTTCTGCGATTTAAAATCTTGAAAAACGAATACTCTCTTCATAATACAGTTTTTAATGGTTGATATTTGCACACTCAACACAGAACGCGCATGAACAATACCTGCAAAAATAACCATTTTATGTAATGTACAAAGAAATCTGTTTACTAAACTTTCAGAGTATTCAAAAATACAACCCAAGATATGCAACAAAGGCTGCCTTTTGGGGCAGCCTTCATTATTCTATTTCTGTAATATATCAGTTTAATCTTCAATAGTACATATACTTACACGGTTCCAATCCGGTTCAGTAAACATATCGCCTACACCCTGACCTTCGGCAGTGATACGAGATGCACTGATTTTATACTTGTTGACTAGGATCGTTTTTACAGCTTCTGCACGTGCTGCGGCAATTCTGGCATTCACTTCAACACTACCTTCCGGAGAAGCGTATCCCTTAATAACCACTTTAGAATCAGCATATTTCTTCAGGTAAGAAGCTACACGTTCCACATTAGGAAGTTGTGAAGCGTCAACTGACGATTTACCTTGTCTGAAAGTGATGATAGATTCGGGTACACGGGCGGTTTTCACTACAGTCTCCACCGGAACCACTTTTGTGCGGCATGCTTCAAGTTCTTCCTGCAATCCGTTGATACGTTGGTTTGCATTGCTGATCTCACCATCTTTGTTGTTTACATCTGCACGAAGTGCATTGATTGAAGAGTTCAGTCCGTCAATTTCGGCTTGATTATATACTCTCACTTTGGCAAAATGATGTGTTCCGTTACTTGTCTTAAAGTGATATGTCAATCCGGCTGTCAACTCAAAACCTGCGTTATTAGCATTGAAACGGCTCTTTGTTTCAGGATAAGTACCTTGCATATCATACACAATGGCAGGTTTGATTCCCAATGTCCATGCTTTACTTTCACCCAAGTTGAAATTGAAATTCAATCCCAAACGCGTAGACCAGGAGTTCTGATCGCCATCGCCATTCACATAATAATGTAACCAACCCATTCCGGCCACAGCTTCCACTTCAAACAAACGAGGTTCGCCCGTGTAACTTGCAAATAGATTCATCAAATTGACTTTACCCAATACGCTGACATCCGAAGCATCGAAAGCCGTTTTACTGGATGTGGTATTGATATATCCCATTCCTTGGAATCCCAAACCGAAGATAGGAGTTAATTGCTTTGAGACTCCCACTCCAAAAGCGGGACGCATACCTTTAAAGAAAGCACTGTGAGTAAGGGGAGTGACTCCACCGGCATTTACTCCGACAGACCAATTATCTGTAAGTTTGGTACCTTCTACAACTGATTGGGCATTTGCTGCTGTAAAGCCACCCAATATAAAAGCTAATAAAATAATAGATTTTCTCATATTCATAAGTTTTTAAATGTAATGTTTTATCTGCTAAATCATTAGAAATGTATTGTATGTTCATGTCTAACTTTCTAGTTCATTTTTTAATTCGTTATTCACTTTAGACAACATATCATACCAAAAATTAGTTCGCAAGCTATGAGCCCTATTAACATCTATTATGCTTTCAGAAAATCTAAAATATGAAGAAGGTTTTCTATCCTGCTTGGTAAATATGGAAAAGCGATTACCTGTGTCTGTTTCATGGGGGTGATGCTTCACCTGCAGAAATGGAACAATTAGCTTTTCATTCGTATTTATGATTTCAGTACCCGCTTCAATCTGTTTAATCCTTCTATCAACCGCTGTCGCGGACATGCAATATTGATACGGATAAACCCTTCACCAGTCTCTCCATACAGACTGCCTTCGTTCACCCAAAGCTTTTCTTTCTTCAACAAGTCTTTTACTATTTCTGCTGACGTTTGATTCAAGACCGAGCAATCTACCCAAACCAGATACGTACCTTCCAACATCATTACGGGAAATTCCGGAAGATATTCATCAAAATAACCTTTTAAATAGATGTAATTCGCAAACAAATAGATTTTAAGTTCTTCCAGCCATTCTTCACCCTCATTGTAAGCAGCCATCAACGCCTCCACTCCGAAAGAATTTACATCACATACTTCATTTATATTAATCGCTTTATCTATCCTCACCCGTACATTTGCATCTGCAGAAATAATATTGGCTATCTGAAGCCCTGCCAGATTGAAAGCCTTGCTAGGCGAAACAAAGGTTACCGAATTCACAAGAAACTCTTCTGATATAGAAGCGAAAGGAGTATATTCATGCCCCAGAAAAACCAATTCACAATGAATTTCATCAGCGATCACAAACACATTATTCCGAATACAAATCTCACCTATCTGCCTTAATTCCTGCTTACTCCATACTCTTCCGACAGGATTATGCGGATTACATAACAACATGAGTTTTATCTTCGGATCGGAAGCTTTCCTCTCCAAATCATCAAAGTCAATCTGATACCCCCTGTTTCTATATACTAAAGGATTGGCAATCATCTCGCACCCGTTATTACGGATAGAGGAGAAAAAACAATTGTATACAGGCGTCTGCACCATCACTTTATCGCTGGGTACTGTCAGTGCTTTAATTGCAGCAGATATTGCCGGCACAACTCCGGTAGTATAAATAATCCATTCTTTTTCTATCCGCCAGGCATGTCGTCGTGCAAACCAGTTGGTTATCGCTTCGTAGTATGCGTCAGGTACGCGTACATATCCGAAAATCCCATGTTCCACCCGCTTCTTCAATGCCTCCACGACGGGGGGAGCCGTACGGAAATCCATATCAGCCACCCACATCGGCAAGACATCCGCATCTGCGGACGAATCCCATTTATAGGAATTCGTACCTCTGCGTGGAATAATTTCATCGAAATTATACTTCATATTTCAATCAAAACAGGTTAGGTCGTCCCAGAGTTTCAATTCACAATTTCCCGGTGCTTTCAGATTTTCATCCAGAATAATTGTGCCGAAGCTTTCGGCAACAATACTCCCTGTACGAGGATTTTTCACACTATGAACCGGACTTTTAATCGTTGCTTTCACGCTACTGTGCTCAAAAGCAAGGTCAGCATCCTCCGCCATCGTACAATTTTCCATCACCAGATCATGTGCGTAACAAAGAGGTTGAGTGCCCGAAATCTTACAATTTACCAAACGCAGGTTTTTAGAATGCCATCCCAGATATTCTCCGTTCAGTTCCGAATCATAGACAGTTACATTTTCCGTATTCCAAAAAGCATCTTTGGAGTTGATGACTGCATTATGGATTTCTACATTCTTGCAATATTGAAACGAATAGTTTCCATTTTGAGCGTAATTTTGTATATGAATATTCTCGCTATGTATAAAAAGATAATCTGCTTTATCAATCTGTACGTTCTTCAGTTCTATATTACGACAATACCAAAACGTTTCCAAGGCATTGGGCAACTGCACATTTTCGAGTTTTACCCCATCCATTTCACGGAACATCTTCGGTGCTTCCACCAAGGTGTCCGCCATTTGCAGACTTTGAGAATACCATAGGGCAGCACGAGCTCCTTCTGTAAAAAGACAATTCTTCACAATGAATCCATTGGTGTGCCAGAAAGGATATTTCCCTTCAAAACGGCAGTTTATCGCTATGATATTACTACATTCTTTCAGTGCCGATTCACCGGCATGAATCGTTACATCTTCTAACTGAATGTCATGGGTTGCAAATAGAGGGCGTTCGCCTCCATATTCTTTGTTTCTTATTTGTTGCATCATTTTATTTTTTAGTCTGTTATTTCAAAAATTACACATAGTATATCCTATTTATGGTATTGAAATTTATTTCTTCAGATACTCCTTAAAGAAAGCTTCCAGCTTATTAAACGGGATAAGGCTCACACGATCGTAAAGATCGACATGCCCGGCACCGGGTACTATGTACAGTTCTTTAGGTTCGGCAGCCAATCGATAGGCGTCTTCACTAAATTCACGTGAATGGGCATTCTCTCCGGTGATGAAAAGCATAGGCCGGGGTGAAATAGTTTCAATATCTTCGAAAGGATAGAAATTCATAAATTTCACATTGCTTGAGAGCGTAGGGTGTGTAGTGGTCATAGGAGTTACTCCGTCAGGAGTAAATTCTCCTCTCTGCGTACGGTAGAATTCATAAAACTCCCGCTCGATCGGACTGGACGTTTCTGTCAATTGATGTACAGTTCCACTGGTATATTTAGTTTCCCCACCCAAAAATTCTGTATAACGCTGTTCCGCCGCTTCAGCCATAATCTGCTTTCTCTGTTCCAACGTTAATGAGTGATTTAATCCATTACGGTTGGCTGCTCCCATATTATACATACTGATTGTTGCAATGGCCTTGAGACGAGGATCTATTTTCGCTGCACTGATAGCAAAACTTCCGCTCCCACAAATTCCAATTACACCAATAAGATTCCGGTCAACGAACGGACGCGTACCTAAAAAATCAACCGCAGCGCTAAAGTCCTCCGAATAAACCTCCGGCAAAACTGCATTACGCGGCTCGCCTTCACTCTCACCCCAGAAAGACAAATCGATGGACAGTGTAACAAATCCCCTTTCCGCCATTTTCGTTGCATAGAGATTCGCACTCTGCTCCTTAACAGCTCCCATCGGATGCCCTACAATGATTGCAGGATATTTTCCCCCTTCTTTCATACTCTTGGGCAGAAAAAGATTACCCACTACTTTCATCTTATATTGGTTAGAAAAAGATACTTTTTCTACATCCACCCGATCACTTTTATAAAAATTATCAGCATTTGTCTGTGCTGAAGAAAAACTGGTTCCGAGCATCATCATAAATACAGCCGTTAATAATAAAATCCGTTTCATATCTCTTGCGCTTTAATAATTAATAAATTGATTACCTATTTTCGACATTGCAAAAGTACGATGAAAGAAAGAGACCATTTGTAGACGAATTACTGACATTATAACGGGGCACTTGCAAAAACCTGTGTTTAGCCAAATATCTTTGAGAGTCTGAATAAGAAGAACTTTACATCTATAAC